>Ga0315291_10001466_pt1 | contig 31552 bp, 31 predicted proteins | sample YL17G12_20_MG_FD_203070 | JGI IMG/M metagenome (GOLD analysis project Ga0315291, IMG submission 203070) | Sediment microbial communities from Yellowstone Lake, YNP, Wyoming, USA - YL17G12_20 | ecosystem: Environmental > Aquatic > Freshwater > Lake > Sediment | place: USA: Wyoming | collected...
ATGCCATCGCAAATTCCAATGGTGAAAAACTCGAAAGGAGTTCCTCCTGCCATGCGGATTCCTGCTTTGACAGCTTGAGAGATTTGGTGGAGATGGAGGTGGCCAGGAATGACCTCATTGGCCGAGTTGGCAATCCCGATCATGGGCCGCTTAATCTCCTCGTCCGTCAACCCCAATGCCTTGAAAAGGGAGCGGTGAGGTGCCCTTTCAAGTCCCTTTTTCATTTTATCCGAACGCATCGATTTCTCCTTCCGTCTTCTTATTTCATCCCCCTTTGCAAAAGGGGGATCGAGGGGGATTTTTCATTAGCGTTTCTCATTTATCTCAACTACTAACATATGATTCTTTTTGAGACAAGGGATCATATATTCCATCGGACTTCTTATTTCATCCCCCTTTGCAAAAGGGGGATCGAGGGGGATTTTTCATTAGCGTTTCTCATTTCAGGAGCACGAATCACTGATCGCTAGTGAGTTGGTATATTGACCCTGTTGTTGAATCTGATGGGGATGTAGATTCAGATAAGAATCAACGCGAAAGGAATAAATTATGTGAACTTCCTTGTTGCAACTACAGGGTTGACAAAATAACTCAAAGGCTATATTTATAATCAAAACGAATAATAACTTGCGACTCACGCCTGTGTGCCCTGCCTCCGCCCCGCATGGCGGGACTACGCGCAGGTAGGCGAAACGCCGACACTTCGGCGTGCAGGCACGATGAGCGAGTATTTAAAGAGGCCTGGGTGGCGGAATTGGTAGACGCAAGGGACTTAAAATCCCTCGGTGGTCCCCCACCGTGCCGGTTCAACTCCGGCCCTAGGCACCATGAAAATAAAGGGTTTGCTGGCAATGACAAGTTTAAGCTGCAAACCCTTTTTTCTTGTCTCAACCTCTCCAGTCCCCATTTAGTCCCCACTTCAAAAGCAAGGGCAGGAGTCTTCCAGATTCTCTCTCCCTTGAAAGTAAAATCGATATACCAGCTTTTCCTCCTGAGATAGACTCCCATTCAACTCACCTCCTTTTATCTTATACAATCAACCTTCAATCCCAGCATCCATAGTCTTCTAACAATCTTTTCAGTTTGCCATATAGATTTCTATGGCATCTTATTGAATCCTTCTCATTGTTAACTGTGGTATGAAACCATTCTTCTTTGGGTATTGTGATGTGGATTTCTTCTCCCTTACGCCATATTCCCATGTGAGCATAGACAGTTTTCCCCTTGGGACTTCTATATCCCTTTTGACTTGTTTTTGTTCTCTGTAATATCACATTCTCACCTCCTTTTAGATTTTCTTGATGACTTTAATTTACTCGGTTTCACCTCCTTTCATTTCCTTGGGTCAACTGTGTCTGGAAGACATTGATATCTAAAAATCAAATACCCCTCTCCATCTTTTCCATTAACTATTTCATTAGGCCCTAAAACTATAGTTAAATAACCATCCTTATTCTTGAACTTTAGATATTTTCCATCTTTATCAATGTAAATGATGTCTGGCTTCATTTCTGAATACTCCCCAATTTCCACTCCTTTATTACCTATTATTTCATCATACTTTTTACTTCCTGGAGCAAGGTTAACCCAAGAATCACGATGCTGCTTACATTCATTATACGTTGGATAAGCAGATTCGATTTTCCAATCGCTACCCTTAGGGGACCTGGATTCTTTCCACAAAACCCAGGCGCCTCCTGCTCCACATATTTCTGCATTACCAAGGATTAAAAGTCCGATAAGAATAACTCCCAACTTGAACGATAATGATTTCATTCAGGTCACCCCCTTCCTTTCCTTGGATCAACAGAATAATATTTTAAACATTTACTTCTTTTTCTTCCTCTCGAACCCCTCCCAATATTCATCAATCGCTCGCCTCAAGATGTCTGAGAGTGGAAGTCCGGTTTTCTTGTTGATCGCCTTTAGCCTTCTGATTTGGATATCTGCTAAATAGAAATTACACCTTTTCATAGTCATTGGCCCATCTCCTTTGATTCAGATTAAGTCAATTATACACAAATCATATATTTTGTCAACCTTTTTCTTTGGACTAAGTATTAAAAAATATTTGTTGTGTTTTGTCTATGCGTTGCTATGCATGGTTTCATGGGTTGGCGAATTCAAAGAAGAGGCGATTCTTTTCGGTACTTCACGGAGGATCAGTGAAATCAGCCCAAGATGCGGTCAGAGCTTCTATTATACAGGACTACAAGACAGGGAAAACCAAATAAAGTTGCTTGAATGGTATTGAACTGCTAAGAGCCAACCAGCAATCCGGTTTCCGTAATGAATCCTTCCCTCATAATGGGTGAACCAAAGACTGGAAGCTCAAACCCTTGGGCGACTATTGTGTGGATTTCAATCGAGCCAGTAATCAGATTAACGGCCATATGTCCAATTCCTACGAAGGGCTTATCCGAAGGATTTGACAAAACTTTGGCACCAGTTATTTTTCTTCTTCCCATCTTTGCCATAAGACCTCCTGCGCAGTGGCATCTTGTGGTCCAACAGGGGTAATCAACTTGGTACGCTTCACCCTTATATCAGTCTTGAACACATCCGAGCGAGCCACAGATTCCACATATGCACCAAAAATCGGATCCAATTTAGCTTCCGCCACAGTGGGGGCAGTACCCCCGACATGGGGTATCATAGCAGCGGCTAAATTTACAAGCTGCTGTTCGTTAACTGCTCCTAAGCCGATTCCCTGGGCTGCAAGCGCTCGAATCTGTTGGCATATCTGTTGTGTGGTTATAGGTGTTTGCTGCACTTGGGGGATTTTAAGCTCCAATTCTCGTAAAGGGTTAAACGGTTCTTTAATTTTAAGATCCCCCTCGTATTGTAAGTAAAGTTCCCACATGAGTTCTTCTACTTCTGGGGATGGATTGATGGCCTTAAGCTTAAGATCGTCCTTCGCTTCTTGGCGGTTAATGGGATGCCCGTGATAAAATAGATTTGACTTTAGAATATCAATTATTTGTTCTATTTCATGCTCTTGCGACTTTTCCATGTGGAACTTGAGCAGCTTTCGGGCCATTAGCCTCGACTGATTATGAGACCGTTGGACATTGCCAAGGGCTAAAGGATGAATTTTTTCGGTCAATGCGACAAACGCTTGAACTAATTCATCTTCGTGGGTGATCCCCACTTCGTCCTTTACCAGTTTAAAGAACGCCGATACATCTTCCACGCCAATTGGGGCGAGCTGGCCGGGATTTATCGGATGCGGAGGGTTGAAAATGTTGGCCACCGATGGGTCTATCGGGCCAAGGCAACCCATCTTATGCATAATGATCTCATTAGCACCAAGGGCAACCAGAGTGGCCGCACTGAAGGCATGAGATGGTACAAGAACGGCAAAACTTTGCGTGTACTGCCGGATCAGACTGACTATCCGCCATGGAACGGTTCCAGATCCGCCGTTGCTGTGGATAAAGAGATCAACGCCATTCTTAGCAAGCTCCTCGGATCCTTTCAGGTGCTCATACATAATCCTGAAGGCGTCGTCAGCCATCTGGATTTCGTGATTGGCTCTCGTCGAAGTGACGTAGCAAACAATCAATCTATTGTTTCTGGCCGTCTGAAGCTTTTCGATTAGAGCCTTTCGTTCGGGACGGGACATTGTTAAATTATTACTCCTAGTCCAACATTTTTCAAGATATTACGAAAATAGGTACTGGGTCATTTTCATAATACTCAAATGATTTTATTTGTCAACCAAATAATAACACGAAAGCAACTTTCATACCATCAAAACTAAAAATATAACATCTTGAAAGTATTGTAGATTTTTTTGGGCGAAGAAAGTGGATCCTTTTGGGTAGGCAAAAAATCACACACAAACCGTGCAATTTTTGACAACAGAACCATTAATGGATCTCAGGGTTGGATTGTGAAGTCCGATACCACAATGGGATTTTTATGGACAATCCTCAAAAAAAGAAAATCCATATTCAGTTGTCAAAGAGCAAGGGATAAATCCTCTCACCTGAAATTTTCTTTCTCGCGTCTTACCTCTTTGATAACCTCCATCAGAACCATTGACCCAGGGGAGAACTCTTCGCCTGGCTCATCCTGGCAATTAGGAAATCACTCTTCAAGTCTCGATCCGAGATAAGCGGCTCCAAATGAGACGATGAGAAGGATCACAATCGTGATAAGGAAACCAGTCTCAAACATGACTCACGCCTTTCTTCTCATCGATCAAGAGACTTTTAACCACCGCCTCCAATTTGGGATCCGATACGGCTTGAGTCAAGAGAGCCGCCCCAACTCTTCGAGCAAGTCTGAAAAACTCCCTTCTATGATCGGGACAGCAAAACCTTTGTTGGCTTCCTCCTTCCCCTTGCCGGGGTTGGAAAGTCTTCCCACACGTCATTAGAACGCATTTAGATGAAGCCGTAGCAACGTGCACGCTGCTTAGAAGAGGCTTTCTTGGCCGACCCATGGTCTGGCAAGGGGGATGTCCTGTTTTGTGGTATTTTTTAGATGTCCGGGCTTTCAAGACCTCATGGACCAGGCCTAAAGTATCGTTGAACGGGTTAGGAACCATTCTCATCGACAGCCTCTTCCGGCGTGCTCTGTGGCCCTGCCTTCTTCAACCGCTCCGTAAACTTTTTTACTAACCGGTTTTCCTCCATAGATTCCTGGGCCACTTGTTTTTTGCCTTTTCTTCGCCTCCTCCTCCACATGGGCAGGGCTTCAACCGCTGCAGAGGCGACTTTCTGCCAAACAAAGCCTTTTTTTTCAGAGATACCCGCTTCATTTAAGATTTCTTGTAACCTCGTTACCTCAGGTAATGAGGTTAAATCCGTCCGTTTTCCGTCTTCCCTTTCCGTCATCCCCCTCTGCTCTGGCGGAAGCAAGATAATGCCGGCCTGGTTGGAAGGAGGAAATATTATTTCTTAGATTGCAATCTTTCATATTGTTCCACGAGGCGAGAATCATTGTTAAATAATATCATCAATTCCCCGTGGGCGAGTTCAGCCTCTGCACACGAATCACAGCGAGGATGTAGAGTGTGAGCAATTGGAAATTTCTTGTTGCCGGCTACCGAAATCATAAGTCTCTTGCCTCCTGGCCCATCCACCGATGCGGTGTAAAGACATTTATTTTCGCAACTTTTTCCCATTTTCACCACCTGCCTTTCAAAAAAGAGGAGAGGGGTTATCATCATGCGGATGGGAGTTGACCCTCACCCCTCTGCTCAGGTTGGAGGTCGGTCCAGCTCCCTTAAACCTATTTATTTTAATCCAACTTTACTCAAGGGTTTTTCCAAGCTTTGGTGGATACCAAAAAGCTGATCCTGGGGCGTTGGTGGAGTTTCTGGGAGCTTGCTCGTTTCTTCATACCTCCCGCCTCCCTCGACGAAGACCAGATACGGTTCCCCATACTTTTCTATACTGGGAGCGCCATTAAGAAATTTATCAATCTCCTTGGCCAACCTGGCAAAATCCCAATTGCTCTGAATCGATAAATTATCATCCATATATTTCGCCCATTCATAATACGCTGATTCGTTGCTAACCTCCTCCCAAATTTCAGCTTGTCTACTCTCATACCAGGTTTTTTCTCCATCTCTTTTTAGGACAGGTATGGTTACGGTTCGCTTATTACGATGTTTAAGTTTTATACCAAACTGAGGCTCGTTGTATCTTTCCCGATGCGCGGGGTCGCCGCCAGATTTTCTTTGAAAAACTTCCGACATGAAATCCTTTGCCAGCATTCTCTTTAATTCAGGGTCTGGATTTTGTAATTTATTTTCGGCTTCCTGCTTGGTGGTCGTCCATTCCGCCTTGGCCGATTTTTTCTCCTCAAGTTGGAGCAAGATCTTTTTTTCCTCTTTAGATAAAAGGCTGAGATTCGCTAACGCAAGTTTAACAATGGTTTCGACTCCCTCTTTCAGTTTTTGAAAGTAAAATTCCTTTGGTTGAATCTTTCCCATTTCCTTACCTCCTCGTTATTTTTTAATTCCATCGCATAAATCAATTTACAGAAACTTCACAGTATGAAAAAATCCGGGATGGTATCCCAAAAAATCCGGTCTTGCGGCGGGAGAGAATGCAACCAACTGGCCCAATGCTCCCGTTTTTTTCGTCTTTTTTCCATCCGCTCAGCCCGTCGGCGACAAGGGACTCCACAATAAATTTTTGTCGATCTTCCCGCAAAAGTAATTCTGCAGATTGGACAAATTTTAATTATGAACCTCCTTACCCAAAAACCGAATACCTGAAAAACCCATACAAGCTCAACACGTTTTATAGGGTCGAGACGCCAAAAATTGAAAATGGCCTATCCCCTTCTTGCTACTGATTCATCTACCCCGTCCACCCTATCAAAACCTCCTCTACTATCCATTCCCTCTTCGTCTCCTCTATTTGATGATTTCATGATTCTGATGATTTATTCCGCATTGACTCAAGACCCCACCACGTTTTTGGGCGGCATCTTTAAAAGTTTTGATACTGCCCTTACATTATTTAATTGAAGAAAGTCTGCGCTCATTCATCTCCTTCGGTATTTCGTCACTATTTATTTTTTAAAAGATTCCCTTGAGTTTGGTTAAATAATTTTCGTTGGCAACACGTTATATCAGGGGTTGACTGAAAAAGTTGAACCATAGCCCTATCCCTTCTTCTGTCTTAGAAGTGATTGCATATTCAATCGATTCATGTTACCCCCTTCGACTTGAATCATTTGACCAACTCCTAATAGTCCCCTTCAATTAATTCGGGAAGGGAGGAACCTCGCAATTCCCCCCCACCCAGGGCAGCCGGAAAGGGGAGACCTTAACCCAGCACGCCCTATTTTCAGTTACTCAGCAAAATACATAAGGATATATAAATAGATTTTTCTCATCTTCTAAATACCTAATATTTCTTTCTTTTTCCCTCCCTTTGGGTTTTTGCTGACTAAGGTATTAACTAAATTCAGCTTCATTTGAATCCTTGTCAAAAAGGTAAATTTCAGATTGTTCTATAAATTCAATGCACTTTTTCGATAACTGCCAACTGTAAGGCGTTTTTTTGGTTTTCCACTCCTCGTCGTTATCGTCTTCCCCCTCCATGTGCCGGTTCAATAACCCCACCATCCACAAATCCTCCAGATATCGCTTAGCCGTCTCAGTCGGTGTGTTGATTAATTTGCTTATTACCCTTGTGGACTCTCGTTGAGGAGACATAATGAGGCTGTCCCACATAGTTCTAAGGATCAGATTTCTATGCCGTGGCAATGAGTTCATGGCGACACGTTTAATAATGGAATAAATTGGTTCGTCGACCTCGCCCTTCGCCTGCACCGTGGCGATCCCCGCCCCCAATATCCAGAGTTGCTTGATGAGGCGGGCTGGTCCCTCTGCCTCCGGCAAATGACCTACGGTTCCGTGATATCTGTCTCTCGACACTCCGGTTCGTGCTTGCGCAATGAAACAGGATAGGCTGATCAGCTTTCTCTCGATATCTTCGGAGATGTGAATATCCTCGATTCGTGGCTCTGTGAATTGTTCAAGGAACTGTTTTGTCACTTCTTGAAGGCGCTGTCTCATACCAATTTCTTTCCCGGTCATATCCCTGGCTCTTTTCGCCATCGCCGCGGGATTGTCATTTGAGATTCGGCAATAGAGGAAACGCTCCCCCAGAATTTGATTGTGCCCGTGATGTTCGTCAATCACCGGCGTAACGCCTGCAATAATTCCCACCTTACCGTTCCACTCAACTTTCTTGCCGGTGCCGAAGGTTTTTGAGAAGTAACCGTCGGCAATCTCCCGTAACTGGCCGAAAATTTCTTGTCTTGATTCGCTTCGCATTTCCAAGATAGATGTTAAATCCTTAATAACGAGAATCTTCTTGCCATCTCGTTTTAGATTCAGAAGAAGAGATCCCGCTGGCCCTTTGATACCAGAAATCAAAGTCTGCGGGGTTAGTGTTGAAATCGTATAAATACTTTGATAACCAGAAAGGCTCCTAAGTAATTCAGTCTTTGTTGAACTTGGCGGCCCCACAAGATCAAAATTGAGTGAATCCGGCCCTTCAAAAAGATTTCCCACTATTGCCCCCAAGAGAATATCAATCAGCTCGTGGTCCTTAAGATAAAGGCATTCAACGAATTCAAGTTTTACATCTTCGATTCCTATCATATTGGTCTCCCCTTTTTTCTAATTCTTTTCTAAGCATTTCCTTCAAAATTAATTCCCAATTCTTAACCCGTTCACTTCGATATAATTCAACGAGACACTCCACGACTTTTTCAAGTCGGTTGACCGCATCCTCCAGCCGGTCAATATCTTCCCGCATTTCAAAATAGTCGACGGTTGGAACTGATACGGCCATCATCTGCATGTCACGCTTATCGAGGCTCATGGTCACTCCTCAATTTGCGATCGTGACTCCAGCCAGTGAATAAGAGAATCCACCGGGTACGCGACTTTTCTTCCAATCTTGATCCGGCCCGGAGGCCCTAAACCTTGGCAATCCAGATTGGCCAGGTATTTATCACTTAAAATACCACCACTGAAGTTTCGGACTTCTTGACGAGCAATGAAGGGAGAGGGCCAGCGTTTGGCTAAGTCGGAGAGATCTGCTTTTGACATGTAGTACCTCCAAGAAAGTTTTATTCTTGAAGATACTTTATCATAGAGGAATTATCAGTAAGTTACTTAGTGCGAATCTTTTTTTATTTTCCCGACATATGTTCTAAAGGTTGAAAGTTTAATTCCCTCCAAATTCTTTTCATTATCTCTGAATATCTCAAACAATTTCCCGCGTTTAAAAGTATCCTTTGCGGAAAGTTTATCTTCTGGAATATCATTGACATCAACTTGAAAGAAAATTTTATAACCACCTACCACCAAAGCATTCTTATACCCATAATGGTTTCGGGCAAAATGACACCAATATGAGAACGCATCTTTTATGACCGTTTTCTTCATTACTTTTTTTATCGCGGCAATAATCCCATGCTTTTTCTTGTCTCCCCGTCCCCCTCTTGCCGGTGCATTCTTGACCCGTATCCCGTGAGTAATCACATCTGACAATCTCACATTGAAACACGCAAGGATCGTTTTTATCCTATTGATAAACTCTTCTTGGTCATCATCCTTGGCTAAATCTAAACCTTCCTCCGCCCTATTTATCGCATCATCCAAGAACTCGCTACGCTCAATATTCCAAATATCATTTTTTTCTTTTTTCTTTCCCATCTCAGCCCCCTTAAGCTGCCCCTGCGATGATGAGGGAAACGGGCAAGGGTCCCCGCTTTTCGCCTGCGCTGGCTATCCCTCACTCTCTGTTATTCTGCCTGTTTCTTAAACTCAATTACCTTTGCTTTTTGATCCGCTTCGCTTATTGATTTCTCGAAGCCCTTAACTGCGTTCTGTAAAGCGCTTGGTGACAGGTGGCTATATCTTTCGGTCATTCCAATGGTTCCATGCCCCAACAATTTCTTGATGGTATATAAGTCCGTTCCGCCTTCGACGTGCCAGCTTGCGAAAGAGTGACGAAGAGTATGAAAGCACACCCGTTGCCTTCTGTCCGAAATGCCTTTGTTGAATCCAAGCACATCAACTGCAGTCCTGAATCGTTTGGGAATTTCCGTAAGCTGTTTACCGGCGCTGTTTGGAAAAACAAGATTCTCTGGCCCTTGGCGATTCATTCCCAAAAATATATTCTTCGCCCCCTCAGTCATAAAGGCCGTTCGATTGTGGCCGCCCTTTGGATCTGCTATCAATATCAATCCCCGGTTCGTATCGATGTCCTGCCAGCGCAAGGAAAAGATTTCCCCGGCCCGTATTCCACAATGAAGGCTTAAAAGTGCCATTTGATAAAGTTTGAAATCCCTGGTGTGAAGATCTGCAAACAAGAGGTTTGCCTCTTCATGGCTCAGAAATCGTTGTCGTTGGTTATCAAACTTTTGAAGTTTTACCGATCCGGTCGGTGAATCCCCTATGACAAACCCATCCCGGCGCGCATGGTTCCAAACCTGTCGAATGGTCGCAAAGACATATTGAATCAACCTGGCCGATTTGCCAGCATCCAAAAGATTCTTCTTGATCCTCTCAATGGCAAATGGCTTTATTTCCTTCAAAGGCATACTCCCCAGGATGGGTTGAATCCACAATTTGAAATGCTGATTCTCTTTCTTATAGGTCTCTGGTTTCTTGCTTGTTTGTGCGATAGGGTAGTAGATCTTCTCAAAATATTCGCCAAATGTAAGGGATTCCTTTTCAAGAAGTGCTTTCTCTTCGCGCTCCCGGTCCTGACGCTCTTTTTTAAGTGTCCGCTTCTCTTTAAGAGAAGAGGGTCCCCCTGTACCCAAGAGATAGTTTTTCTTAAGCTCTGCCAGTTCAACAACTGCCTTCTGCACTGTCCACCCTTCGCTTGTCCATCCAAGTCCCTCCTCTTTCCGGACCCCGTCCCTTTGATACCTAATAGTAAAGTAACGGTCCTTCCCTATCCCGTGCTTTCTTGTAGTATGTTCCCGATACCTCACCCCCGGATGTTTGGTTTTCTTCCATCTTGCCATAATTCACCCCCTGTGATATAATATCTCTGTGAAATCCCTCGGCAAAATACAGATGGGGATAGTTCCCATTGATCGCTGTTCAATAATCCCTCGGTCATTCTGTCCCCATCCTGTCCCCACTTTTTAGAAGAAATGAAGGGTTTTTAAATGAAGCTATTGGAAACATAATATCATGTAAATTTCTGAAATGTCAAGCAGAATGTTATGTTATATGAAGTTATGGGAAAGTTACGGGAAGGGACTTAAAATCCCTCGGTGGTCCCCCACCGTGCCGGTTCAACTCCGGCCCTAGGCACCAGGAAAAAAGGGGTTAGGTTTGAATCGCCTAACCCCTTTTTTAATGCTTGTGCCTTTGGGTATGCCCAAAGTTTTCCCGATAAAGATAGAAGATTTTTTATTGACTCACTCTGTCCTTTTTCGAGGTAGATAATCTCTCCTCTTTTGATTCCTTCTCCTATCTCTTCCACTCTTTCAACATAGGAATCCAGGGGATCAGATTGACGCATTAAGCGGCGCACCCTCGGCCTGATCTCGGGTCGAAGGCAAGCCCGTCTTCAAAGGCGGGGGAAAGGCGTGCCCCTCAAGGCGAACCCTGACCAAGCCTTGGCCTTGAGGTTAGGGAGTCGAAGGGTTGGCTTTCTCACGTCGGTAGTACCGAATCCAACAGATCAATCCCATTTGAATTACCCCCCTCCATCCTTCGGGTTGAACATCAATATCGGCAGATCCGCAAGCGGGGCAGGGACCATCTTGAACTTCAATCTGAGCTCAATTCTGCATAGCCTAAACTAACTGGCTTCATTGGAGTTCACGGTATAGAAATATGTAAGGCTCGAATTATTTTTATGAATCAATAAGTGAAGTCGCTCGTGAAATTTCTCTTGACAATGAAATGAATTTTTGACATTCTACATTTTAGATGTAACATTTTACACTTCACTGAAAGGTTACTTGATATGGAGAATGTGACTTCCTTGGTAACGAAGAGTAGTCTTTCCTCGTTGGACACAAGCAGTCTTTCTTCGAAAGTCTATGAACGGTTCCTAACTGCCATTGTCCGCCAGGAATTACAAGCCGGTCAGTCTTTGGATGTCGAGAACCTGGCGAGATCATTCGGGGTCAGTAGAACTCCTGTTCAACTTGCTATCGCAAGGCTGGCAGACCTTGGACTGGTTGAGATCAAGCCACGCAAAGGAACGTTCGTTGCGAGGCTGACTGCACAAGATGTACATGAGCTTTTTGAGGTGAGGGGACTGATCGAAGTCAACGCTGTGAGGAAGGGAGCTAAATTAGCAACGGACAGTGAGCTGATGGCGCTGAAGGGGCTTGTTCAGGGACTCCAGGGTCTATCCTCGGGTGACCAGTATATCGACTATCACGCCTTTTTGGAACAAGACAGACAGTTTCATTCAACGATTGTCACCCTCGGAAAGAACCGAAGGCTGGTATTGATGTACAACCAAGCAAGGACACTGATTGAGCTGACGCGGGCCTCCGCGAACAAACAGATCGGAGGTGCGGCCGTCACCCATGAACGACACATGGCAATTGTTGAAGCTTTAGTAGCGAGAGACCGAGAAAAGGCAGCCGCGGCCGTAGAAAAACATATTCAAGAAAGTGAGCAGGCGATTATAGAAAGACTTCATTTTCCGACAGGATGATTCCCAACGGATACGGCCCGTAAGTTCCCCCCATTCGATCATTCTGTAGCTAATGAGATTCCGGATTGAACAGACATGATTCGAATAAAGATATTCTTCGAAAAGTACGGAATCTACGTTTTTCTCCTTCTTATTGTTTTTTTCTCTTCATTGGTTTCCCCTGCGTTTTTGAAACCACAAAACATTGTTAACATCCTCAACCCGGCCGCTGCATTGGGCATGGTTGCGATCGGTCAAACGTTTGTCATCTTGACAGGAAGGGGTGGCCTTGACCTATCGGTCGCTTCAGTGATGGCCACCGTAGCGGTGATCGCCGCAGCGTACACCGGCGGACAGGATTCACAGCTTCTCCCTGCAGTGGCGATCTGTCTGTTTTTTGGTATTTTAATCGGGCTGATCAACGGGCTCATCATTACGAAGCTACGGGTGCCCCCGATCATGGCTACGCTTGGAATGATGATCATTCTCCTGGGTGGCAGGTTCCTCTATACGAAAGGCATTGCGAAAGGCTCCTATCCTCCGATTCTTCGCTTCCTGGGAACAGGGTTCGTAGGCCCCATTCCAACTTCCGTTCTCTCTCTTGCAATCATGGTGGTCATGGCCACCATCGTACTGAAGAAGACGGTTTTCGGGCGGCAGGTCTATGCCACAGGAGCGAATATCAATACGGCTATTCTCTCCGGATACAATACGGATCTGATCCTGGTGATGATCTACATGATCTCAGGCCTCATGGCCTCCATCGCCGGGCTCTACATCGCAGGCTGGGTCGGTGTCGCCGACAATTGGGTCGGTCAAGGGTACGAAGTCGATTCCATTGCGGCTGTCGTGATGGGGGGAACCTCCTTCGAGGGAGGAAGGGGTGGCGTTCTGGGAACGATGGCGGGTGTGCTCATACTGGTAACGATCTACAATCTCGTCCTGCTGCTCCATCTTCCGGTCCAGACCCAATACATGGTGAAAGGGGCTGTGATCATCATCGCCGCCTCTTTCTATGTTCGAAGGGGGATCCGGTAACTACTCTTAGGGGAAGGGGGGTGAACCAGTAGCGTCAAAATGGTGGAAGTTTTTGATAAGCATTTTTACAAAACATGAGGAGGTGTCGTTATGAAGAGATTAATGGTGACTTTAATTATTGTCGGTGTGTGTGCAGGCTTAACTGGAATCCTAACTGTGGGAGAGGCAGGTGAGGTAGACTGGGCTCGGTCAACACTTTGGAATCCGCATCCACAGCAAATGGTGGACACTTCCAAGTACATAAAGGCCCCACCTTACACCATGGCCTATTGCAATGCCTCTTTGTCGAACGCCTGGGCAGTCGTCGGCGTCCAGGCCATAAAATACGTGGTTCACCAGAACAAAGATAAGATTAAAGATTTTCTCTTTACGGATGCCATGGACAAACCCGACAAACAGATCGCTGATATGGAAGACCTTATGGCGAAGAAGGTTGATCTCATCGTCATTCGGGCTACCACAGAAGCCGCATTGGATCAGATTGTTACACAGGCACACGCCCAAGGGATCCCAGTGGTTTGCTTCTCTCGAAAGGTGAAAAGCGATAACTTTGTGAGCTTTGTGGCAGCAAGCAACTACACCATGGGCCGTGCGATGGCTATCTGGCTCGCTCAGTACCTGAAGAGAAAAGGGAACATTGTCGTTTTGGCGGGAGTCGCAGGGGCTGGCTCCGCTGAAGAGAGATGGATCGGAATACAGGAAGCCCTGTCCCTTTATCCCGGGATCAAGATCCTCCAAAAGGAATATAGCCAGTATTCCATCTCGAAAGGCAAACAGGTGATGCAAGCCATGATCCAGTCCTTCGGGAAGAAGATCGATGGCGTCTTGTGCGTGGGGGGGAGCGAGGCGCTCGGAGCCATCGAGGCCCTGCAAGAGGCCGGGATGAAGGTGCCCATCACCGGGGAGCCTTTTAATGGCTTCATGAAAAGGGTGCAACAGCATGGGTTTCCAGCCCTGGCAGTCGATTTTTCTCCAGCGATGGCTGGGGAGTGCGTGAGCCTGGGGTTGCAGGTTCTCCAGGGCATCCCAGTGCCTCATTACTATCAGGGGAAGCGGTACCTGATCGCGACGCATGATACACCGGATATCAAGTCCGATGTCGCGTGGAAGAATGCAACCTTTCCGGACAGACCTGATACCTTTGTCTTTGGTTACGGGCTTCCTCCAATCGAGTGGCTCAAGTGACAAGAAGAAGGGGGGCCTCCCTGGCTCCCCTTCCTTATAGCGAATTTCAGAGATATGGCCGCCAACGTTCTTGAGATGCAAAAAATTTCAAAGGCCTTTCCCGGGGTTCAAGCCCTGGATGGGGTCGATTTTAGCTGTGTTGCCGGTGAGGTGCACGCCCTTGTCGGAGAAAATGGAGCCGGGAAGTCGACATTGATGAAGATTCTTGCAGGAGGATATCAACAAGACGAAGGAAAGATCCTCCTGAGGGGAAAAGAGGTTTCATTCGCGTCTCCCAAGGATGCCCAGAGAGAGGGTATTAGCACCATCTATCAGGAATTCAACTTAATCCAGGATCTTACCATCGCCGAGAACATTTTCTTGGGTCATGAACCGGTCAAGGCGAGGGGTTTTCTTATTGATACGCGCCGGTTGTATCAGGTGGCCAAGGAGCTGCTGCGTGACCTTGGGACAGAGATCGATACGCGAGCGAAGGTCAAAAATCTCAGTGTCGCCCAGCAGCAGATGGTGGAGATCGCCAAGGCGCTGGGCCTTGAGTCGAGCATCCTCATTATGGATGAGCCTACGGCTGTGGTTTCGGGAAAAGAGCTGGATGCCTTATTTCGCACGATTCGATCCCTGAGGAACGATGGGAAAACGATCATCTATATTTCTCATCGAATCGATGAGATCTTCGAAATTGCAGACCGTGCCACCGTGTTGAAGGACGGGTGCCTGGTCGGGACCATCACTCCCAAAGAGGTGAGCAAAGGGGACCTCGTCAAAATGATGGTGGGCAGAAGTCTCTCGGAAGTGTTTCCTTCAAAAGAGCTGGGGCAGAAAAAGGAAATTCTGACCCTGAAGAACGTGTGCCGGGGAAAGATCCTCAGGAACATCTCTTTCACCGTTAACACGGGAGAGATCTTAGGGGTGACCGGACTGGTGGGCTCCGGCCGTACAGAACTGGCAAGGGTGATCTTTGGGGTGGATTCTTTGGACGGTGGGGAAATCTATTTGGAAGGGAAAAAACGAACCAAGGGCACCCCTGAGAAGTCGATCTCCAGTGGCATTGGGTTCGCGACTGAAGACCGAAAGAACGAAGGCATTTTCTCCTGTCTCTCTGTAAGGAAAAATCTGACGAGCCTCGTCCTCGGTAAAGTCAGAAGATGGTGCTTTGTGAAAGAAGCAGAGGAGAAGAAGATCGCCAGAGAGTCCGTCAAACGGTTCAACATCATGACCCCTCATATTGAGCAGGAAGTTCAGTATCTGAGTGGAGGGAACCAGCAGAAGGTGATTCTTGCTAAATGGATCAACGCTGATTCGAAGCTGATCATCATGGACGAACCGACCCGTGGCATCGACGTGGGGGCGAAGGCAGAATTCTACACTCTCATGAGACTTCTGGCCAGGCAGGGAAAAGCGATCCTCATGATTTCATCAGAGCTTCCCGAGGTCATTGGGATGAGTGATCGCATTCTGGTCATGCATGACGGGCAGATCATGGGGGAACTCTCTCCCTCTGAGGCGACGGAAGAGTTCATTCTGATGATGGCAACGGGCCAGCTCAAGAAAAACAAAGCAGAGGAGGAGCTCTGTGAGTCTTAGCCATTTGAGACAACACGGGGTGACTCTGATCATCTACGGGGTCCTCATGACGCTGATCTTGGCGTCAAGCGTGGCCTCGGATGTGTTTCCGACTTCTCGAAATTTCAACAACCTCATCCGTCAGGCCGTAGCTCTTGGGATCGTGAGCATAGGTCAGACCCTGGTCCTCCTGACTGCGGGAATCGATTTGTCTGTTGGATCCGTCATCAGTCTCACGACCTGTTTGACCACAGGGCTTATCCACGGTCGCGGAGACCTGGTCCTGCCGGTGATCGCCTTGGTCATTGTGGCAGCTCTTTTCATCGGTTTTTGCAACGGTGTCCTCATCGTCAAGACGCACGTCTCCCCTCTGATCGTGACGCTGGCGATGATGTCTGTTGTGCAAGGCGCGGTTTTCCTCTACACCAAAGGCCCTGTGGGGGAGGTTCCTCAATCATTTTCTTTCATCGCCTGGGGTAAATTTGGATTTATGCCTTTCCCTATTTTCATTCTGGCAACGGTTGCCGTTGCTGGGATCATTCTCCAGAAGCGAATGACCTTTGGACGATATCTGTACGCAGTTGGGGGAAATGAGGAAATCGCCCGCCGATCCGGAATCAATGTGGACAGAATCAAAATTGCCACCTACATGCTCTGCAGTTTTGCCGCAGCCTTGAGCGGCATCTTCCTGTCCAGCCGGATGGGCCAGGGGGATCCTCTGGCTGGTGAACGCTACATGATCGATTCCATCATCCCTGCCCTTATTGGGGGCACCAGCCTGACCGGAGGAAAGGGAGGGATCGTCGGCACGATCGCTGGGATTTTCATTCTAACAATTGTGAGTAACATTCTTAATCTCTTAAATGTGGAGACTTACTGGCAGTGGGTGGTGACAGGGTTGATCGTTATTGTGGCCGTAGCTTGTTGTGGAAGAGTCAAGACCTAAGCATGGGAGTGGAAGGGTAAGGGAATTTCAAGGATATGTGAAGGAGGGGAACATGGGGAATAAGAATGATGATGCGGGGGAAAGGGTTGTTAGAACCGTGTGTTCCACCTGCTATTGTGGGTGCGGGGTTTTTGTCCATGTGAAAGACGGGAAGGTCGTCAAAATCGAAGGCGATCCTGACCATCCCAACAACAAGGGCGAACTCTGTCCCAAGGGTTTGGCCGGTATCGAACTCCTTTATCATCCCGATCGCCTAAACTACCCGCTGAAGAGAAAGGGTAAAAGAGGGGAGGGGAAGTGGCAGAGGATCTCCTGGGATGAAGCCCTGGGGACAATTTCAGAGAAGCTGAGAGAGGTTAAGGAGAACTTCGGTCCTGAGGCGATATGCATCGCAACCGGAGCTGGCCTCTATGCCAATATGGGAATCATAGGCTATTTCGCCTATCTGCTCGGGACACCGAACATTTCAGGAAGCGGCAACATTTGCTTCATACCCGCAGCGATCGCCGCGCAGACAACCATCGGCCATACGATCGCCGTTTTCGCCAATGAGATGATCAGCGACGATGCTCTGGAGACAAAATGCATGCTTCTGTGGGGATCGAACCCAAAATACAGTTATCCTTATCCGATCGGAGAGGGGATCTTCAAGGCAAAGGAGAGGGGAACCAAGCTCATCGTCGTAGACCCGAGGCCAACGGATTATGCAAAAATCGCCGATATTTGGCTTCAACTCAAGCCGTCGACCGATGACGCCCTCGCATTGGGGATGGCCCATGTCATCATTAACGAAGAGCTCTATGATAAGAAGTTTGTCGCTCAATGGACCTACGGCTTCGATGAACTCAGACGGCATGTGCAACAATACCCTCCAGACAAAGTATCCAACATCACCTGGGTTCCTGTGAAAGATATTGTCGGGGCAGCCCGGATGTTCGCCCAAACCAGGCCATCCTGTATTTGCCAGCGTGTGCCCATCGATCAAAATCTTAATGCGGTCCAGACCTCCCGTGCCATTCTTATTTTAAGAGCCCTTTGCGGGGACGACTTTGATGTGAAAGGTGGGAATCTCCTTCCGGGCGAGAAAAACATCGTGGGTGAATTCCCCCACTGGAAGATGGCGAGCAAATTGCCGCGGGAGGTTACGGCGAAACGGATCGGGGCTGAAGACATTCCACTCTCCAGCGGAGCCGATGCGGAATTTACCTTCGTTCATCCCAGCTTATTGGCCAAGGCGATTGCAACGGGGGAACCTTACAAGATCCGGGCATTGATCACGAGTGCGCACAATCAGATGCTTTCCGACACCGATACGAAGTTGATTGAAAAAGGTTTGAGAAATATCGATTTCTCCGTGATCATGGACCATTTTATGACCCCTACCGCAGAACTTTACGATATGGTATTGCCAGCGACGTCCTGGCTTGAGAACGACGGACTTCGAGGCCACCCAGGGTATCCCTATGTAACCCCAATCTCCCACAAAGCAGTCGAACCACTCTATGAGAGATGGTCTGATCTGAAGTTTTTTATTGAATTGGCCAGGAGGATGGACCTAGACATTCCCTGGAGAAGCGCGGAGGAATATATCGACTTCAGAATGAAGGATGCAGGTATCCGGTTCAGAGATCTTGAAGGGATCAACTTCCTGACCAAACCCAAAGAATACCAGCGTCACCTGAAGGGGACCTTTGAATTTAAGACACCATCGAAGAAGGTAGAGTTCTATTCGACTCTCTTGAAACAGTATGGCTATGATCCTCTGCCGGATCACAAGCCACCACCAGCCACGACTCCAGAATTCCCGTTTATCCTCATTGGAGGTAGCAAGAAGCTCGCCTATATCCATTCCGGGGGAAGGCAGATCACAAGCTTACGGAAATTGTCTCCAGAACCTATCCTTCAGATGAGTCCCAAGGCAGCCAAAGACTTGGGTATTTCGGCAGGAGACTGGGTATGGGTCGAATCCATCTATTTCCGCAATCGGGAACGGGCCAAATTCAAAGCCGAACTTGTGGAGGGTTTTCTGCCTCAGGTTGTCTCCGTCGATGCCCAATGGTGGTTTCCTGAGAGAAAAGAGCCAGATCACGGGAGCTTCGAATCGAATATCAATATGGTGATTCCAGGGGACGTCTATGATCCGATTTTCGGATCGACAAACCTTAAAAGCATTCCTTGCAGGGTTTATAAGGCCGAGGCACCTAACCCTTGAACAGTAATGTTTTGTCTATCTCGGGAATACAAGGATCGTCATTTAGGAGATGGCGTCAGTACTCTAAACAGCCCCAGCATGTTCTGAAGAGGTGGAAAGGAGGAAATTGTGAGATACGGAACCATGGGTGTCGATTTTGAGGAGAGAGTCAATTTTGAAAGGCTAAGGAAGGAGCGGCTCGCTAAGGCCAAGGCCGCTTTAGAGACGAGTAAGCTCGGATCTCTGGTCTGTTATGACTTCGACAATATACGCTATATCACGAGCACGACGATCGGAGAGTGGGCGAGGAACAAGATGAACCGCTATTGTATTTTACCCAGAGGGCAAGAACCCCTTCTCTTCGATCCAGGAGCCCCTGCCAAGAAGATCGCTTGTCCCTGGATTGCGGACCGGACATTTCCTGCCGTTGGGTCCATGAGGGGGGCTATCCCCACCGAAGTTGGAAGCGTGGAAAAAGTGGCCCAGGACGTTCACAAGTGGCTCAAGCAATATGGGGTTGAGAAGAAACCTGTTGGGATGGACATTGCTGATATTCCGCTTGTCAGGGCTCTGGAGAAATTAGGGCTGGAAGTCACAGATGGTCAACAGACGATCTTGGAAGCGAGGATGATCAAAACAAAGGATGAGATTGAACTCCTGAAAACCTCTGCGGCGATGGTGGATGCCGCTTTCGAAGAGGTGGTCCGCACGATACGCCCGGGGATGAGAGAAAACGACCTGGTCGCCGCTGCCAACTACATTCTCTATAAGCTGGGGTCCGATGATGTTGAATGCGTCAATAGCGTTTCGGGCAAAAGAGGAATACCCCATCCCCATACCTTTTCTGACCGAATCATTCGGCCTGGGGAATTTGTGTACTTGGATATCATGCATTCCTATATGGGGTATCGGACATGTTACTATCGAACGTTCGCCTGCGGAAAGCCCACCAAGGCTCAAGTGGAGGCCTATGAAACTGCCTGGAGATGGTTGAAGGATTCGATCGCTGCGGTCAAGCCGGGTGCCACAACAGCCGATGTGGCGAGAGCATGGCCTGAGCCCGAAGCCTACGGCATGAAGACAGAACAGGAGGCTTTTCTCCTTCAGTTTGGACATGGAGTGGGGCTCAGCATTTGGGAGAAACCCGTTATATCGAAGCTCTTCTCCCTCCAGTATCCTTATCCGATCCAGGAGGGAATGGTCTTTGCCATGGAGACCTACTGTCCATCGGCCGATGGAAAGGGATCAGCAAGGATCGAGGAGGAGGTCGTGGTGACGAAGAATGGGTGTGAGCGGATCTTCGGATACCCCATCGAGGAATTGATTTCCTGCGGTTTGCCCGGCACGATGGCCTATATAGGATAAATGGGACCAAGAAGATCCATGATACGATCTGTCTGGGAAAGGAGTTATACCCTATGATCAGCGGCGTGCATCATTTCAGTTTTTCAGTCAAGAATCTGGACCGAACCATCGAGTTCTATACGAAGATCCTGGGACTGAAGCTTCAGTCGAGAAATCGAAACAAGTATGAGACCTTGGGGTCAGCACTCTTCGGGAATAAATGGGGATTGAATCAGAAGCAGGCCGATCTCGAGCTTGCCGTGATCGATATCGGCGGGACCAGAGTGGAGTTCATTGAATACAAAGATCCGCAGGCGAAACCGTACCATCAGAACCCTTCCATTGCCGGGTCCGCCCATCTCGCATTCAAGGTGGACAACATAGAAGAGACGAGAAAGAAATTGGAGGCGGCGGGGGTAGAGTTTCACTATCCGATCCAGAGTTTCATGGAGCAAGGCAAGATCGAGTGGAAATGGTGCTATTTCCGTGATCCTGACGGGATTATTTTAGAACTTGTGGAACAGTCAAGCGTGTAAATAAAGCCTCGGCGAGGCCAGGGAGAGATGGAAATAAGAGGGAGGCGTCCGATCCATAAGGCAAAGAGGGCGAGTGGCTTGTGAAAAGGATCTATGTCATCGAAGATCTATGCAACGGGTGTCGGCTTTGTGAGACCTTCTGTTCCTCTCTGACGAAAGGTATCTTTGGTGGGGAGACATCGCGAATCAAAGTCTTGAAACTCTTTCATGAAGAATGTGACATTCCCATCATCGATTGTGACGGGAAATGCATCCGATCCCTTTATGGTGAAGATCAACCCACCTGCGTCTCCCTTTGCCCAACGGGTGCACTCATCTACGAAGAAAAAGAGGAAGCCATTTCCAAAAGGACGATGTACGAGGTCTCTAAAAGGGAACATAGTCTTTTTAAGGTCATCGCTCCTTGGAAGTGGCCGTTTCCCTGGAGGAGGCCGGGCCAAACCAAAGTCAGACCCGGCGGCGGAGGTTCACCTTGAAAGTCAGAGAGAATAGGGCGCAGACCATTCTCAGGGTTGATCTTTCGCGTCGCACCTCGTCCTTGGAGACTCTTCCCGAGGCCTGGACGCGAGATTACATCGGCTGCCGTGGGATGAATGCGAGGTTACTTTTTAACGAAGTGAAGGCAAAAACAGATCCTCTCGGACCGGATAACATCCTTTACTTGGGCACGGGTCCGCTGGATGGATTACCCATCGGAATGGGGCGAATGTCCGTCGCTTGCAAATCGCCTCGCGGAACAGTGGCTGAAGGGAGCTTTGGAGGATTTTTCGGCCCTGAATTGAGAAGGGCCGGAGTCGATTACGTGGCGATCCGGGGACAAGCAGATCATCCCGTCTACCTCTATATCGAAGATGGCCGCGTAGAGATCAGAGATGCAAGACATCTCTGGGGCCTTTTGACCCATGAGACGGATGCCGTGCTGCACAGGGAGTTAAAGGATCCCGACATCCAACTAAGGTACATCGGCCCGGCAGCCGAGAATTTAGTCCATGCGAGCCCGATCTTCGGGAATCTAAATAATTGTGGTGGCCGAGCCGGGTGTGGTGAGGTCATGGGGAGCAAGAAACTGAAGGCCATAGCGGTTCGGGGTCACCAGGGCATCCGTCCGGCCGATTATGAGAGGTTTGTCGAAGCCTACAAAGCCTTTCGAGAACGGTTGGACCTCAAGACCTCTCGAGACATGTGGACCCCGGTATGGTCTGTCTCTGGCGCACCCGTCCTCGTAAGACTTTTTGCGGAGATGGGAAACCTGATGACACGAAATGCTCAGGAAATGCAGTGGGATTACGAAAAAGCTACTGCCGTCTCGGGCGAAAATTACCTGAATCGTTATGTGACAAAGGCAAAGTCCTGCTGGTGCTGTCCGTGGCCTGCTTGCCAGAAACTTCATGAGATTAAGTCGGGCAAATATGAGGGATTCAAAGGAGGTAATTACTGGGCAGGTCAACCGGTAGCCTTCGGATCGTTGATCGATAATGATGACTTAGAGTTCATCTTAGTGCTCTCCGGGCTCTGCAATCGGTACGGGTTGGATATTTTTCACATCGGGTATACCCTCTCCTGGGCTATGGAATGTTTTGAGAGAGGCCTGCTGACTAAGGGGGATACGGACGGTTTGGAACTACGGTTCGGCTGCAAGGACCAACAGGGTCTGATTGAACTCCTTCGGAAGATCGCCATGAAGGAGGGTTTTGGTCAACTCTTGGCTCTCGGATGTACCGAGGCCTCAAAGATCGTGGGGAAGGGGTCTGAACGCTACTGCCTCAGTGTGAAAGGGTTGGAATTGGAGGGGATTGCACAGAGAAGTATGTTGATGGTCGGGTTGGGGATCGCGGTCAGCGAGGTTGGCCCCGATCATACGCGATGGTATCCCCCCTATCCCTGTCATCCCAATCTGCTCTCCAAAAGGGAACTTGCTGAACTGGGTATTGATCTCGACCTCAACCTGGCCTTTCAGACCCGGAATCCGAAAGAGAAAGGGAGACTCCTTCGATGGTTCACCATCAGCCGTGGCGTTGTGGAGTCACTACCGAGTTGTGTTTTTCTCATCCGTGATACCCTGGGTTTTGATATGAGGCCGTGGTGGGACCTGTTCAAGGCAGCGACAGGAATCGATCTCCCCTATCAGGATTTCATGACGGCTGGAGAACGACTCTTAAACCTGGACAGGGCCTTCATTGTTCGAGAAGGTTTCCGAAGAGAAGATGACCGTCCCCCGATCCGGATGGCGACAGAAGATGTGCCACATTTTGGGTTTCGGAAATTGGAGCCCTCGCTCTTTGATCCCATGCTGGACGAATATTATGAGGCTAATGATTGGGACCCCGAAACCTCGATTCCGAGGCGAAGGAAGTTGGAAGAGCTGGGCCTAAAGGATGTTGCCAACGAGTTGGCATCCCTTTCTCTGGATGTCGGATGATGAAAGAGCTCCACTTAAGATATGCAGGAACTGTATTGCCCGTCACAGTAGTACTTGACGAACATTACAAAACCCAGGCCAAGACCTTACGTGGCTTACTTACAGAATTGGATGGAACCTATGGGGGATTTCTCGAGATCTTCGTGAATCGGCAGACCGGGCAACTGAACTTCAATGCGATGATCTACTATGGTGGACCCGGAAAGGTGCCGGTGGCTGTGATCGATCTGGATCAACCGGTCGAGGATCATGCGAAAATTACTTTCTGGTAAAGACGGACAACCAAAGGGTTATCGTTTTCGCCCACCCACACCCCGCAGTGTCTTTCGGCAGGAACACGTGGCTTTCTGCGAAGGCGGGTCAAAGGAGACCTAAGTTGGAACTTTCAAAGAGCTTATTGATAGAAATGCTGGAGAGGATGTTGGAGATTCGATGCTTCGAGGAGAAGATCGTAGACCAGTATGCTCGCGGAAATGTCCCTGGTCTGGCTCATCTTTACATTGGAGAAGAGGCGGTTGCGGTGGGGGCATGCGCCTGCCTTAAGGATATGGACCTCATTACCAGCACTCACCGGGGCCACGGTCACTGTATTGCCAAGGGCGCCGATATGAAACCCATGATGGCTGAGCTTTTCGGGAAAAAAACAGGCTACTGTAAAGGGAAAGGGGGGTCCATGCATATCGCCAGCATGAGCATCGGCATGCTCGGGGCCATGGGGATCGTGGGGAGCGGTGGTCCCATCGCAAATGGCGCTGCTCTGGCGGCTAAGATGAGAAAGAGTGGCCAGGTCGTCCTCTGCTTTTTTGGAGACGGAGCCTCCAATACAGGAGCCTTCCACGAAAGCGCTAATTTTGCAGCCCTCCACAAGCTTCCAGTGGTCTTTATTTGTGAGAATAATCTTTATGGAATCTCCGTTTGCATGACTCGTCATACAGCCCTTAAAAATATCGCTGACCGAGCGGCTGGTTACAACATGCCAGGTGTCATTGCGGACGGAATGGACGTCCTCGCCGTGTACAAAACTGTCGGCAAAGCCGTCGAGGCAGCGCGGAACGGGAAGGGTCCTACCCTCGTCGAATGTAAGACTTATCGATTCCGCGGACACTTTGAAGGAGACCCGAACTTAGGGGCGAGGTATCGCAAAACGGAGGAGGTTGAGGCGTGGAAGGCCAAATGTCCGATCAAACGATTGAAAGAATACCTTGTTGAGAAGAAGATCGCCAAGAGAAGTGAGATTGATAGTTTGGAGAAAGATGCCAGAGAACGAGTCGAAGAAGCGATGGTTTATGCAAATGCCTCACCGTTCCCCGAGGGCCAGGAGACCCTCGAGGATCTTTTTGCATAAGAGGGAGGAGAACGGGATGCGTGAAATCACCTTCAGGGAAGCGCTGAACGAAGCTCTGAAGCAGAACTTGCAGAGGGATGAAAGAATCTTCATCATGGGAGAGGACGTGGGTTGTTTTGGAGGCATCTTTCAAGTGACCGCGGGCTTGATGGAGGAGTTTGGGCCAGACCGTGTCATCGATACCCCAATCTCTGAATCGGCCATTGTGGGCGGAGGTATCGGTGCCGCTCTCAACGGGATGCGTCCGATCGTTGAACTCATGAACATCGACTTTACCCTCGTCTGTATGGATCAGATCGCAAATCAAGCCGCGAAGATGCGCTATATGTTCGGGGGACAGATGAATATTCCCTTGGTGATTCGCACCCCCTCTGGAGCAGGGCGAGGGGCAGCAGCTCACCACTCCCAGAGCCTTCATGCCCTATTCATGCATATCCCTGGTCTTAAGATCGCCGCACCCTCGAACCCCCATGACGCCAAAGGACTTCTGAATACCGCTGTCCTTGATGAAAATCCGGTTCTATTCATCGAAGACAAAATGCTTTACAACATGAAAGGACCGGTGCCCGAGGAGTATTATACGATCCCTTTTGGCCAAGCTTCGGTCAAGCGAGAGGGAAGGGATATTACCATCGTTGCCACCTTTCGTATGGTCAACAAGGCGTTGAGTGTTGCTCAGGAGCTTTCGGAGAAGGGTCTTGAGATCGAGGTCGTCGACCCCCGAACCCTTTGCCCTCTTGACAAAAGCACGATCCTTGCCTCCGTTCGGAAAACCGGAAAACTGATCACCGTGGACGAAGGCACACGATGTAATGGTTTCGGGAGTGAGATCGCTGCGATCGTGGCCGAGGAAGCCATTGAGTGCCTGCAGGCACCGGTCATCCGTGTGAGTGCACCGATGACTCCTGTGCCCTACGGTCCGACGCTCGAGAAATTCTACATTCCCGGCGAGGAGAATATCAAAGAAGCCGTCAACAGATTGATGGCCTACGGCTAAGATGGGGATGTTTCTTATTCCTCAGGGTGATCCAGGCGTATGGGAGAAAAGCTATGGCGACTGAAGTAGTTCTGCCCGCACTAGGACTTACCGTCGAAAAGGGAAAGATTCTCGAATGGTACAAAAAGGAGGGTGACCCTGTTCAAAAGGGTGAGCCCATCTTCTTGGTGGAGGCCGACAAGGTGACGACAGATGTTGAATCGCCGAGCTCCGGAGTTCTGTCAAAGATTTTGATCCCGGTCGGAGTCGAAGTGCCCATCCTAACAGTGGTGGCGATCATCACCGAGCCTGGAGAGAAACTGGCGGCCAAATGGATGGTGGAAGGCCCGGCGGTCCCTGCGGCCGAGACCCGTGGGGAACCTCCCGGCCCTGTATCGCCTGGCGAGAGGCCAGGGGCAAAAACGGGGATCCCCGGCGACCGAGACGTCGTGCCAGCGGCTCGAAGAAAGGCAAACGAATATGGTCTTGATCTCAGCCGGATCTCAGGCACTGGACCGAATGGAGTCATCTTGCTGAAAGATGTGGAGGGGGTCTTCGCCGCCGAATCGAAAATCTCTGTGGTGAAAGCTTCGACACTTGCGCGCAAGCTTGCCGAAAAGGAAGGAGTCCCTCTGAAGGAAGTTCGAGGGACGGGTATAAGGGGACGCATCATGCAGGCTGATGTGAAGACCTATCTCGAACGACCGACACCTACCGCTTCCGGACCGCCGTTGGGGAGCACCCTGCCCATGAGTACCATCCGGAGGGTTATTGCCCGCCGGATGTCCGAAAGCGCCTTCAGCGCACCACACATCTACTTCTTTTCCGAAGTCTGGCTCGATCCCCTTCTTCAATTCAGAGAAGAAGTTCTGTTAGTCTTCGAGAAGCATTTCAACCTTCGTCCTTCGATCAACGACTTCTTGATCAAAGCCGTGGCTTTAAACATTGCCGATTTCCCCATGCTAAATGCCCAGTTGAAGGGCGAGGAGATTCATATCATGCCTGAGATCAACATAGGCCTGGCGGTCGCAATGCCTGAGGGCCTGATCGTACCTGCCATTCCCAGGGCGGACCGTGTTGGCCTCGTCGAGATCGTTAGACAGAGATCTGATCTGGTCGCTCGCGCCAGGGAGGGGAAGCTGACACTCCAGGAAATGGAGCGAGGAACCTTCACCATTTCCAGTCTGGCACAATACGACATTACCCACTTCACCGCCATTCTCAATCCTCCTCAAAGCGGAATTCTGTCGGTGGGTAAGACGGACGAGAAGCTGGTCATGGTGAACGGTCAAGTCCAAGCAGAACGTATCACCCGGCTCGGTCTTTCCGTAGACCATCGGATCGTTGACGGTACAACGGCGGCGGATTTCCTTCAACATCTCAAGTGGAAATTGGAGCATCCGGCTTTCACCTTCATGAGCCTTTAGACAATAGAGGGGAAGAAAATGGATGACCTGTGTATCATTGGTGCCGGCTCGGGAGGGTATGTGGCAGCCATCCGGGGTGCCCAGCACGGCTTAAGAGTTCTTTTGATCGAGAAGGACCAATTGGGTGGGACCTGCCTCAATCGGGGATGCATTCCGACGAAGTGTTTTATCCACGACGTGAAGATTTTGACGGCGGCCAAGCGTTCTCCGGTCATGAAAGGAGCGGATCGGGTTTCGATTGATATCGACAAGATGGTCCTTCGTAAGCGACAGGTAGTAAAAACGATGGTGGACGGATTGGCCATGATCATGAAGGGGCACGGGGTTAGGGTGGTCCAGGGTCAAGGAGAACTCTTGGCCCCCGGTCAAGTTCTGGTGCATGCCATGGATGGCCGTCGATCCGAGGAGTCTTCAAAATACGTCGTTTTGGCAACAGGTGCAAAACCAGGGACCCCTTCCTTCCTGTCGGTGGATGGCCGTTTTGTCCAAACGACCGATGAAGCGCTTGATCCCAAAGATCTCCCCGCCAAACTGGTGATTATCGGTGGCGGTGTGATTGGCCTAGAGATGGCCGCCATCTACCGTTTGCTGGGTTCTGAGGTCACGATTCTGGAATTGCTCTCCGATATCATCATCAATGAGGATGCCGAGATTCGAAAAGCCATGAGGATGCTCATGGAGCAGCAGGGCATAAAGATTCATCTCGAGGCGAAGGTCAAGGAAGTGAAGATCCGGGAGGAGAAGGTGGAGATCGATTATGAGAACCAGAAAAGTCAAGTTGAAAAGCTCCAGGCCGATCGGGTTCTCGTCGCCACTGGTCGCATCCCTGTCCTGGAGGGTATCGATGTCCAGAAGCTTGGACTCGGGATGAACGAGCCTTTTATCAAAGTCAATGGGAAATTCGAGACCAACCTGCCTGGGGTCTATGCCATCGGAGATGTAGTGGGCGGCATGATGCTTGCCCATAAAGCCTCGGCCGAAGCAGAGGCGGTTTTAGCGAACATCTTGGGACAACCCAAGCGAATCAAACCCGAACTCATCCCCCGCTGTATCTGGGGACTAGCTGAAGTTGGTTCGGTTGGATTGACCGAAGAAGAAGCCAAGGCGAAGGGGCGGCGTGTCAAGGTAGGTAAATTCCCTTATATGAGCAACGGCGCGGCTCAAGCCATGGACGACATCAATGGCTTCGTTAAGATCATTGGGGACGCCGAGTCGGGAGAGATTCTTGGGGTACACATGATTGGTCAACATGCCACGGACCTCATCGGTGAGGCAGTGACACTGATGACCATGGAGGCAGCCGTGGAGGATTTGGCTGAGGCTATCAAACCCCACCCGACACTGAGCGAGACCCTCAGGGAAGCCGCCCTCGATTGGGGCGGTATTCTGATTCATAAACTCAAGAAATGATTCTTCTGCCATAGGGTTTTTCCTTCCCGGTGATCATGTTTAGCTAAGATACGGACATCGTTGATGTTTGGCTATCACAGGAAACTCTTAAGAATCAATCTGACAAACCGGAGAGTCGAAGTCCAAGATCTTGATGATGCCGTCATCAGGAAATATGTCGGAGGCGTTGGGATCGAGGCGAAGATTCTATACGAAGAGACAGACGTTGAGACACATCCTCTATCGCCCGAGAATATCCTCATGGCCATGACAGGTCCGTTCACGGGAACGGGAGTTCCTACGTCAGGAAGGCACCATCTCGTGGCACGCTCGCCCCTCACCGGGCTCTTCGGTGAATCCAACGTCGGAGGGTCTTGGGCCGTTCACTGTAAGAGGGCTGGTCTTGATGGGGTTCTCGTTGTGGGCAAAGCCGAATCGCCGATTTACCTCTGGATCCACGATGGCAAGGCAGAAATCCGAGACGCCCAACCCATTTGGGGGAGAGACGCCTTTGAATCGACAGAATGGCTGAAGAAGGAAACTCTTAAGGAGGCGACGGCAGCGGTGATCGGACAAGCCGGCGAGAGGATGGCGGGAATTGCAAGCATCCCACACATCGGGCATGTCGTAAGGGCCGCCGCTCGAACCGGGCTTGGCGGTGTCATGGGATCGAAGAACCTCAAGGCTATGGTGGTTTACGGGAATGGTTCGATTCCTATTGCTAAACCCGACAGTCTCAAAGCTTCCATCAAGAATGTCACCCCACATATTTTAGGAGTGACGGAGGCCTTTGGGAAATACGGAACCTCCGGCGGCATAGAAAATTATGAAAAGATTGGCAACTTTCCTATCAGGAACTGGAGAGATGGAAGGTGGCCCGGAGCAAAAAAGATTTCCGGTGTCACCATGCATGACACTATGCTTTCGGGGAGAAAGGCATGCCTGAACTGTCCCATCGCGTGTGGAAGGCATATCAAGGTGACGGAGGGTCCCTATGCGCCGATGGACTGCGAGGGACCTGAGTATGAGACGATTGGAACCTTGGGAGGGCTCTGTCTGGTAGATGATCTCGTGGCTATTGCGAAGGCAAATAACCTTTGCAATCGCTACGGCCTTGATACCATCTCGGCAGGGGGAATCATTGCCTTTGCCATGGAGGCCTATGAGAAGGGGATCATCACTCCGAAGGATACAGATGGGATTGAACTCGTCTGGGGAAATGCGGATGCCGTGGTGAAGATGGTCCACAAGATGGGCAAAGGTGAAGGTATCGGAAAACTCATGGCTGAAGGTTCGAAGAAGATGGCTGAAGCCCTCGGCAAGAACGCCATCGAGTTTGCTATCCACGTGAAAGGCCTTGAGCCCTCGGCCCATGATCCGAGGAGATTCTTCAGTCAGGCTCTGTCGTATGCCACGGCAGCCCGAGGGGCTTGTCACAATGCAAGCTGGAGCCACCCGTATGAGTTGGCGTTAAACATGCCAGAGATCGGAATTCCTGAGCCTCAAGACCCTTACCAGATCGAAGGCAAGGCGGAGTTTACGGCAAAGATGCAAGATCTGATGTGTATCATGGACGCATTGATCCTCTGTCGCTTCTCTCAGGTCGGGAAAGCAGTCACGGTAACCAACCATGTCGAATCGTTGAATCTCATCACGGATTGGGGGATCGATATCCCGGGCTATATGTTGGCAGGCGAGAGGATTTTTAATTTGAAGCGAATGTACAACGTTCGACTTGGCACCAGCCGCAAGGACGATTTTCTCCCTCCCCGGTTCATGACGCTTCAACGGACGGGCGAAGATCTCAAAAATCAATTGCCCCCCCTGGGAAGACTTTTGAGCGACTATTATGCCTACCGCGGATGGAGTAAGGAAGGAATACCCACACCAGAAAAATTGAAGGAGCTTGGATTGGATAGACTATAAGCTTTCCATAGCCTAACAGAAAATTGAAGTGAAATTATTTACTTACAAAAAACGAATGCTTTTATTTATGAAAATTATGGCAGGTTAAAGACATAGAATGGCATGAATCCTTCGGTCGATTCCACCGTGCCGGTTCAACTCCGGCCTCAGGCACCACTGGTATTGAAAAATAGGAGCTTTTCGGAGCTCCTATTTTTTTACCCCGGCAGCAGAAGGCCGCGGCCTTTGGCCGTGGATGAATGCGTCCCGACGTCAGTCGGGAGATGTCGCCCCACTGGGGCGTGAAGTGAGCCCCACGGGCTTTGCCCGTGGGGCTCCACAAAAAGATTGGGTCTGAAGATGATATGAATCTTCAACAGGCCTTTGGTTAAAGAGTCATAGATTAAATTTTAGAACTACGTTGAATCTTCTTTGTCAATCATCGCCGAATATAACTGTTATCTGGGCCGGACCTTCTGGAATTAAAAAGGAATATTGGCATGTTTATGGCTCTCATTTGAAACAATAATCTGGCTATTTATTGCTGAGTACTTTTTATGTATTGATTTTTCTTACTTCTTAATTTAATCTTTCATCTTATAGCAAGGCTAAATGTATGGATATCGTCGACGATTCGGTAGCGGTTTGTCCCGGGTTCAATGAAGAAGCGGGAGGTTCCGGTAGTTAGGAGGATCCTAGGGGAGGTGGGACCGGAGCGAATAGTTCGTGGAGTGTCTAAGGAGACCGAGTTGAAAAAGGAAGAGTTGTTGAGGAGGGGATCAAAGCGTTTCACTGGGGTCTTTTGATGGAATTGTTGTATCGGCACGGTGGGCTGAATCATCGGGAGATCGGGGAATTGATGGGAGTGGATTATAGCGCCGTAAGTATTGGCAGGAAGAGGTTTCAGGATCTGGTGAAGCAGGATAGGGCGGTTGCGAAACAGCTTGAAAGAGTTCAGGGGAGACTCAAGGATAAAGATTTGACCCCAGGGCCACCCCAGGGCCATAACCATGGATATTCCAATAGAGCTAGAGCCAAAACAATTCGGCCTTCTGGTTGCCATCCTGTTTTTCCTCATCTCCTTTCTTGTCAATCTGCTTCAGCGCCGTTACTCAAAAACCCGCTTG
>Ga0315291_10001468_pt1 | contig 31534 bp, 24 predicted proteins | sample YL17G12_20_MG_FD_203070 | JGI IMG/M metagenome (GOLD analysis project Ga0315291, IMG submission 203070) | Sediment microbial communities from Yellowstone Lake, YNP, Wyoming, USA - YL17G12_20 | ecosystem: Environmental > Aquatic > Freshwater > Lake > Sediment | place: USA: Wyoming | collected...
TCGCCGGCCGCTATGGCAACGATGTGTTCAAGGTATGAGTTCGGGTCAGAGGGATTTTGCTCACCTGCCAAGACAAGCACAGGGGTGTTGCTATCCACGTAGGTGCCGTTACCAAGCCGGCCGCCGACAGAAGCTATATTCGGGTCATTTGGGTCGCCGCCGCCAAAGCCAGGTCCGTTGTTGCCCCAGGTATAAACCCGGCCTTTACAGGTTGGACACTGCCAGGATGGGTCAAAGGGGTCGTCATTTTCGAGCGCCATGCAATGGTCCCAGCCGGCAGCGATAGCGACGATGTGCTCTAAAAAGTTCACATCATTGACTCCGTGAACTTTTACGGGCGTATCCTCGAGGGCCACGTTGCTGCCGGTGCCAAGCAGGCCATATCCCAGCTCGACCAATCCTTGCTCATAATCTTCATCTCCCCACCAATTGGTTCCCCATGTATAGACGCAGCCGTTAAAATTCGGGTCGTTCGGGTCATCTTTTTCGAGGGCCATAGATTGGTCAGCGCCAGCGAAGATAGCAATGATGTGTTTAAGGTATAGGTTTGGATTATTCACATCCTGTGGCTGCTGGCCGCGAAGAACCCGGACGGGCGTAAGCTCATTTGTATCATTTACGTCATTACCGCACTGGCCATATTTATTATAACCCCAGGCATAGACAAGGTTATTTGCATCCATAGCGATTGAGTGTTTCCCGCTTCTGCCTGCAGAAATAGCAATGATGCTACCGAGATGGCCGATGTTATTTAATCCGTGAACATGAACAGGAGTAGCTGATTGATCACCTGATTGTTGGTTATCTCCCAGTTGGCCCTGTTCGTTGTTGCCCCATGACCATACGAAACAGTTGACATCAAGAGCAAGCGAGTGTGTCCAACCGGCAGCAATGTTATTGACATCCTGCAAATGGGGCGTGCCCATATCACCGCCAAGAACCTGGATGAGCGTCCACTGGTCCTGGCTGTTACCAGTGCCGAGTTGGTAAAAGTAATTGCTGCCACAGGCCCAGACAAACTTATTTTCACTGAGAACAAGCGTATGGTCTTCACCACCTGATACTTTTAGCAGATTTGATGCCTGTGCAGTTTGTGTAAGGATTGTTATTACAAAAATAACGACCGTAACAGAAAGGATGTATTGTTTTGTAGTACACATTGTGGTTCCTCCTTGAACAAAAGTTTCAAATTTGTGATTAGGTTCTTTTTCTCAGTAAAAGTAGGCCAAGGCCAAAAAACAATATCGTTGTCGGCTCAGGAATGGCAGAGGTTACTGTAGCATCGATAGTATATCTATATCTCTCACCTGCCAAACGCAGACCATATATTGATTCCCAATTTTCTAGAACCGGAGAAGTTATTGGCAATGCGTCACTAGAAAAAACGGTACCGGTTGGGTCATTAAGCTGCCAACTAATACTATCAACAGAAGTTCCGTTAGAAAGGTCGAGATTGTTATAACTGTGTATCCAGTAGATGTCGTTACCTGACGTATTGTTATTAACAATTCCGACAAGGAAATCGACATTCGCAGGGTCTGTCCTGAACTCAAAACCACCAACAGTCAATGAGATACCGGCTGGCGGACTATGGTGATAATAATGTCCTACAACCGGATCCGCAGGACTTGAATCGGGAGTTGTAGATTCGTATGTGTAAAAGCCGGTTATAATATTTCCGGGCTTAATCTTTCCTTCCAGATAGTTGCCTTCATCCCAGACGTTATCTACCACACCTTCAATCTGTATGGTTATTAGTGCTGCTTCAGCCGGCAATGTCCAAAAGGACAATGCACAAATAATTATCATTATAATTCCTCTTTTCATTGTTCTGCCCTTTCAAAACTCCTTAATGTTTTTACGGAACACTCCTCTTGTATATGATTTATCATATTATACCAGATTTATTCACAAAATCAATTAAAATCGTCCATAAATCCCAGCCCCACGACCATACGGAGCCGTTAATGTCCAGAGCGAGAGAATGCAACCACCCGGCCGCTATGTCGTTGATGTCCTCGATATAACCGAAATCATCGGGTCCATGAACTCGGGCAAGTGTTTTCTGGTCTTGATTGTTACCGATGCCGAGTTGATACCAGCCGTTGTGGCCACAGCCCCAGACAAACTGGTTTTCAGTAAGAACAAGAGTGTGGTCCTCTCCACCAGATATCTTTATTGGGTTTGAAGCTTGTGTTGTTTGTGTGAGGGTTGCTATTGTTAAAATAACGACTGCGATAAAGTGAATAAATCGTCTTGTGCAATCCATTTTGGTTCCTCCTTGAACTAAAGTTTTTCAAATTTGTGATTAAGTTCTTTTTCTCAGTAACAACAACCCCAAGCCAAGCAATAACATCGTTGCTGGCTCGGGAATTAAGACGGCTGAAGTGACATGTGCAACAATACCAAAAGAGTTCCCCCGTGGAGGCCCATAAATTCCCAGGCGATTTAACTGCCAATCATCCAAAATGGGAGCCGTTGTTGGCAAAGTGTCGCTGGAAATAGCCTTTCCACTTGGGTCCTCCAATTCCCAAACAATTAAATCGACAGTGACCCCATTAGAAAGAGGCAGGTTGTTGTAACTTATAAAACCGTAATTATCAACTGGGGGGTAGTCGTTCACAATCCCGATAGAGAAATTCACGCTTGTTGGATCTGTCTGAAACTCTAAACATGACACGGTAAGTGACACGCCACAGGGTGGAGCAAAATGCTCATAAACTCCAGATTGCAGACTTAACGGGTATAAATCTGGTGTGGATAAGTCATACGTATATGTTCCTGTTATGAGGTCTCCTGTCTTAATTTTTCCTTCGAAGTATAGGTAGGGGTCGCCTACAAAATCCACCTCTCCAGTTATTTGTATGGTTACGAGTTCCGCCCGTGCCGGTAATGCCCAAAAAGACAACGCACAAATAATTATTGATATGATTCCGCGTTTCATTGTTTTACCCTTTCAAAAATTGATGAGAAATATATTGTGACTTTGATATTTGCGCGCATTGGTTCCACAGTTGCTGTAATCAACAGCCGAAGTCTCAATAGAGAAATAATGATTACAAAAAATCTGGAAACAAAACAGCACCCCCATATCACCCTGCCTCGTTAAATATTTCATACCCTCGACCTTTAAGATTGGCCGTCCCTGACCGCCATTTCTCATGTTTATTCCTCTGAGTTGAATATCATTATACTGTTTTACTCGCGATATAGCAATAAAAAACCCCGAAACCGGCCAACGTCAATAGAAAAATGGACAACATTACAAAATACGCAATCCAAACTTTCGGTTTCGAATTTCGAACCCGCCAAAACCGGCGGACTCGATACTTGATACTCGATGCTCGCCGGCCGGATATAGCGTATAGCGTGGAGCGGATGGCGGATAGACGGTTAAATGGTTAGGCGGTTCGCCGGATTCAGCAGACACGGGTTTTCAGCAAAGAACGTGGATGTTGGTGATTCGCACAAGCTTAAGGCCGGCGGCTTTTGCGGCTGCGCGGCAACACGACACTATCGCAATCTCGCGGCTATCAGGAAGACCCTCTGTCTCTTGCCAGTCTCCGCGGCTTTTGATGGGCGATAATTCTTCTTTCAGGCCTGCGCTTTGGGCGAATCTCTCTAATCTCCAAGTTTGCCGGCGCCGACTCCTGCGAAACAGCTTTTCCTTCGGGTTTCTTACCCATCATCGCCAGCGCGCGTTTGCACGCATCTCTGGTATTGCCATTGGGGTAATGGATGCCTTGTCCAAAGACCTCCAGAGCCATTTTCTTCATTCTTCCGCGCATTTTGCGCAGGCCGTAAGCTGCTGCATTTTTGCTCCTTGCAGGACAATCACCAAAGAGGGCCTCCTGCAAAATTTCCAGTCCATCTTCCTGCAGCCACGACAAATGAAAGGCCGCCTGCCGGCGAATTGACGGATTGGATGAATGCAATTGTTCGCTGAGTCTGTCGAGAAGCTCTATTGATGCTTCATCCTTTTCCCGACCCGACGGCTTTCTCCTTGTTGACTTCATAAATCTAACCCTCGACATACAAGGCAGGACGTGGAGAACGCGGTTTGCTTTTGCCGCACTCGGTCGAGACAACATATATTGGATTGTCTCTTTGGGGAGATGCTCAATCAGCAAACAATCCTTTGTTTCTCACGCAAGCGGGGAAGTCCCGGCAGGGAGCGCCGAACTCTCCCGCTTTTGCATCCTGCAATTTCCTCCTCTGAGCAGCCAGACTCCTCTTGACTTACCACATAATGTCACCTGCCTGCCCCCTTGAGTTCCGCAGGAGACAAATACAGAATAAAAAGTGGAGCTAACGCATCGAGAATAGGCGTTTGTCAAAAACAGGATTACACCCCCTCTTTTGCGTTTGGCCCTACGCCCGAGAGGTAAACTCCTCGACCAGGCACTCAGAGATTTACTCTGTGCTCCAGATAGTTTTTTAGCAAAGAAACGAAACGCTGTCAAACAATTTTCAGGAGAAAATTATGTTTTTATGCGGATTGTTACAAGTGAATACAGGAACCGATTACGCCTAAACTGCAAGGCCACAAAGTCAAGTTTGGCGCAACCCTGTGTAACTTTTCAAAACAGGTCCGGCGGCAAGCTTACCCATTCGCCAAACTGCCATGCGATTTTGGGTAAGCAGTAAAATTTGATAAACTGGGGCGTTGATAAATGCCCTGTGATAGAGCTAATACACAGATAAGCAAACAAGCGACAATGTGTGGAGAGAAGGTGACTTTTTGCGGGCATAAAAAAAGGGAGACCCGGGCAATTCACGATGAATCGTCATCACCCCGCCTCCCTGCTGCCAAGTGCCTTAATCTCACTATTACAGTTTGATTTTGCGGCGAAACCGCCTGTTTGCACTTGCAACAATTATATTATAGAAGAAATTGGTGTGTCTATCAAGCAAATTTTCGCTTATATCTCGTTTTGCCTTCTAAATAGTTTGGCCGGGCAAACTCCGACAGAACTCTTTCTCCAGAGGTGTACATTAAGTCCAGCAGTGCACAGGAGTTGTGAAAACCCCTCAGATAAGACGGCGGGCGACACTATCAAACCCTGGTGACAACTCGCCTTGACCTGGAGGGTATGGCCGCAAGGGCCTCCTTTATCCTTTCTCCGGCAGCGAGGGTCTTCCAGCGGAGTTTGTCAGCGGTGGTGGCGCCTATTGCGCGCAACTTTTTGTACCGGCTATCGAGGAGACTTTCAATTTTGGCGCGTTTGAGCTCCCGCAGCGTTTCTATGACATACTGCTCGATGTTATAAACAGTATCGTGGATATTGCGATGGGCCCCGCCGAGCGGTTCAGGAATTGCCGCATCGACCAACCCCAGTTTAAGCAGGTCCCTGCTGGTCAATTTAAGAGCCTGAGCGGCTTGAGGCGCTTGTTCACCGTCGCGCCACAAGATAGCAGCACAACCTTCGGGCGATATCACCGAGTAATATGCGAACTCCAGCATCGCAAGCCTGTCACCAACTCCTATACCCAGAGCGCCGCCCGACCCGCCCTCTCCAATGACGATGCAGATTATCGGCACCCGCAAACGTGACATCGCGGCAAGATTGACGGCGATTGCCTGTGCCTGACCTCGCTCTTCAGCTCCGATACCCGGATAGGCACCGGGCGTGTCAATAAGCGTAACGACAGGGATGCCAAACTTTTCCGCAAATTTCATTTTGGCCAACGCCTTGCGGTAACCTTCGGGGTTGGGGCATCCGAAGTTACAGGCGATTCTTTCCTTTGTATTTCTGCCTTTGTTTTGGCCGACGAACAAGACCTTTTCTCTACCAATCTGGCCCAAGCCGGTTATGATTGCCCGGTCGTCGCCGAAACATCTGTCACCGTGCAATTCGCAAAAATCTTTGACCATCAGGGTGAGGTAGTCAGTGAGAATGGGTCTATTGGGGTGACGAGCGACCTGCACCGTCTGCCAGGCGGTCAGATTTGAATAGATGCGTTTCAGCTCAGCCACTTGCTCTCGCTGGAGCCGGTGGATCTCAGCGGAATAGTCGATGCCTTTGGCGGAACTGAGCTTGCGGAGCTCGCTTATCTGGCTGTCGAAGTCGGCTATTTTATCCTCGAAATCGAGGTATTCGGCAGCGATGATTGTTATATCGTTATCGGCCATAACAGGTTAACAGAGTATTTTGGTTAGGCACATCCATAAAAGCCAATCCAACAGAGTTTAGCGAAAATGTTCATAAAAAGCTGCCCACAAGCAGGTGGGCGTGATGTTTTTTGCTATATCCTTTAGCTGGTTTGCCTTAATCGTGGTATATTAACATTTTAGCAGCACAAATCAAAGAAAAAAATTGACATATAGTGTTTTCTCTATTAGTTTTTATCAGGAGGCGTTAGGAAGGCGGTTTCATAAGGTCTTGACAATGAAAGAGTTAAAGCAAATAAGTGTAATAGGGCTGGGGCTTTTAGGCGGGTCGATAGGGTTGGCGGTTTTACGCTGCTTTCCCACGGTAAAAGTCGTAGGGTACACGCACCGGCCTACGACACGCGCCAAAGCGAGGCGACTGGCTGTGGCAACCGAAATTGTTGACGATATGGAACAAGCCGCAGCCGCTGCCGACATTGTCATCCTGGCCACTCCTGTATCGATGTTTGAAGAAATCTTTCGTAAGATTGCCGGCGCACTGCGGAGCGGCTGTATCGTTACGGATGTAGGGTCAACAAAGGTGTGGCCGCACCGCTGGGCGGCAAAGACGCTGCCGAAGAATGTTCATTACGTCGGGTCTCATCCGATTGCCGGCTCTGAACAAAGGGGTGTCGAATTTGCCAGAGACGATTTGTTCGACCGGGCTTTGTGCATACTCACTGCAACAAAAAAGACAAACCACCAGGTCGTGCGGACCCTGAAGAGGTTCTGGACGGCGCTTGGCTGCTATGTGAAATTGATGGGTCCTGCAGAACACGACAGAATACTGGCAAATGTCAGTCACCTGCCGCACATCACGGCGGCGTCATTGATAAATGCCAACAAAGACAAGGAGCTAAAGTATGCAGGCAAGGGCTTCATAGACACCTCAAGGATAGCATCGGGGCCGGCCAATATCTGGGCAGATGTGCTGCTGACAAATGCGAACAATATCGCCGGGGGCATCGACAGGATTACCGGTGAATTAGCCAGGATAAAAAAGGCGATTACAAGCGGAGACAAAAAGCAGATTGAAATTATTTTAGAGACAGCGAGAAAGAAACGGGCTGAACTGATAAAATACAAAATGAAAAGGAAGGAATTAATACCGTGAACAAGCGTGTTATGACTTGAGTCAGCATTGTCGTGTCCCGGCAAAACCTTTATTTGGGATAAAAGACCAAGGATGAGCACAAGTAAAAGACACAGCAATCCAAAGGTAGAATATACATGGCACTTCAGGACAGTGGTTGAAGAACGCGCAATTCCGATGTCAGCAATTAAGGCTGCATTGGCTGAACCAGAAAAAGTTGAAGAACATCCCGATGAAACTAAACATTTTCTGAGGCGAATACCACAACATGGTAATCGATGGCTGCGGGTAGTCGTCAATACCAAAGCGGTCCCTATGAAAGCAATTACAGCTTTCTTTGACCGAAGACTGAGAGGTAAATAATGAGACTAAAGGTTGATAAAGAAAACGATGCTCTTTACTTCCGGCTGGATGAAAGCAAAATAGTCGAATCCGAAGAAGTCCGTCCGGGGGTTATTCTTGACTTTGACAAGGAAGGGCGTGTTGTGGGGGTGGAGTTTCTGGGAATTACGTCACGCGCCAGCAAAGACGAGCTGTCATCACTACAGTTTCAGACGAGCTGAAAATTTTCAAAGACCTTTAGGTGGTTAACAGCAGGTAATCCTGAGAAATACGATTCTATGAGGAAAGTGTTATTTTTATCTTTTACGATTACGAACACCACCCACCCTCGGTACCGGAAAACCGAGCAGTATGTAGTGCCGCTTACTTAAGAGGCATCGCCATTATGAAAAAGGAGACAACACAGTGAGGCAGTGGCGGTTTGAGGTATTTAATCGGCCGGGCTTTTCAGATGTGCACGGCAAAAAGGTATTAGAGGACATCAGAGAGCTTGGAATCCGGTCGGTCGAAGCAGTCCAGTCGGCCAAAGTTTTCCTTATAGAAGCGGATTTTGACAAAGGGTTTGCCGAGCGTGTGGCGAGAGAGCTTCTGGCCGACCCTGTCTGTGAGGAATTCTACGCAGGCAGAAGCGGCCCGCCGGCAGGACTCGCAAAGGCGACGCTAATAGAGGTGCACCTAAAAAGCGGTGTCAGCGACCCTGTGGCCGAATCGGTGATGGCTGCGGTCGCCGATATGGGCGTTCGACCCAACCACGTCCGCACGGCACGGAAGTATGTGCTGCTGGGGGACATTACGGCCAGACAGACCGATACAATCGCAAAGAAAATTCTGGCAAATGACTGTATTGAGGTGGTTCTAATCGGCAACGAAGCCGAGCCGCCAAACCCACATCTAAAACCATACGAGCTAAAGATAGCCCACTGGCCTATACGCAGTCTTGACGATGAGCAGCTAACAGCTTTGAGCAAAGAGAAGGACCTATTTTTGAATCTGGTCGAGATGCAGACAATTCAAAAATATTACAGGCAGCTCGGCAGAGAGCCAACCGATGCCGAACTGGAGACGCTGGCCCAAACCTGGAGCGAGCACTGTGTCCACAAGACGTTCAAAAGCTCCGTTGATATGACGATTAACGGTCAGCAGATACATTTTGACAATCTGCTGAAGGACACGGTTTTCAGGGCAACTAAAGAGCTGGATAAGAAATGGTGCATATCGGTTTTCGCGGATAACGCGGGCGTAGTGGAATTTGATGAGGATTCGGCGGTATGCTTCAAGGTCGAGACCCATAACCGCCCCTCCGCGCTGGACCCCTACGGCGGTGCGACCACCGGTATCGGCGGGGTAATCCGCGACCCGATGGGGACGGGCCTGGGCGCAAGACCCATCGCCAACACCGATATATTCTGCTTTGGTCCGCCCGACAAGAAACACGATGAGATTCCAAAAGGAGTTCTGCATCCGAGAAGGGTCATGAAAGGCGTTGTGGCAGGCGTGCGCGACTACGGCAACAGAATGGGAATACCGACGGTCAACGGCGCAATTTATTTCGATGAAAGATATTTGGGCAATCCGATAGTCTATTGCGGCAACATCGGCATCATAGACAAAAAGAAATGCTTCAAAAATCCGCAGAGCGGGAATCTAATTGTCGTAGTCGGAGGCAGAACCGGCAGAGACGGGATACACGGAGCGACCTTTTCGAGCGGCGAAATAACTCACGAGTACGAAACAATCTTTTCGCACGCCGTCCAGATAGGCAATGCAATAACTGAAAAGAAAATGCTCGACGTTCTGATTCAGGCGAACCAGGCCGGATTATATGAGGCAATCACCGACTGCGGGGCCGGCGGACTGAGCAGCGCCGTGGGTGAAATGGGCAAAAATCTCGGAGCAGAAGTTGATCTGGAAAAAGTCCCGTTAAAATACGCCGGGCTGAACTACGCTGAAATCTGGATTAGCGAGGCGCAGGAAAGAATGGTCATAGCGGTCAAGCCGGAAAATCTAAAAGCAATCAAGAGGATTTTCGATGATGAGAACGTCGAGTCAACGGTGATAGGCAGATTTACCAGCGACAAGAAACTGCATCTGCGATACAACGGCCAATTGGCAGGCGAGCTGGATATGGAGTTTCTGCACGAGGGCGTGCCCAAGTACTCGCGCAAAGCGGTGTGGAATGCACCCAAACTGAGTGAGCCGAGCATAGCTGAAAAAGACAGCTACAACGACGAGCTTGTGCAAATTCTTTCATCTTACAACGTCGCCAGCAAGGAATGGGTCATCCGGCAATATGACCATGAAGTTCAGGGCGGCTCAGTAATTAAGCCGCTGATGGGCATAAACAATGACAGTCCGAGCGACGGGGCCGTGATAAGGCCCAGGTACAACTCGGACAGAGGTCTTGCGATAAGCTGCGGGATGAATCCTCTATATGGTGACATTGACCCGTACTGGATGGCGCTGGCCGGAATTGATGAGGCGATAAGGAACCTCGTATGCGTTGGCGGACGGGCCGACAGGATTGCCCTATTAGATAATTTTAGCTGGGGCAACTGCACAAGGCCCGAAACATTCGGCTCGCTGACGCGGGCGGCACAGGCGTGCTACGATGGGGCGATTGCCTTCGACGCTCCATTTATCTCAGGAAAAGACTCGCTGAACAATGAATTTGCCTGTGAGGATGGACAGACGATTAGTATTCCGCCGACGCTTTTAATAAGTGCAATTACCATAGTGGATGACGTCAACAAGTGCGTGACGATGGACGCCAAGAGGGCATCCAATCTACTATTTATAATCGGCGAAACGAAAAACGAATTGGGCGGCTCGCACTATTACAAAATCAACGGCTGCATCGGAGCCAATGTCCCGCGGTTGGACCTCAAACTGGCCCCTAAAATCGCCAAAAAGATTTCTGAAGCGATAGCGAAGGGCCTTGTTGTAAGCTGCCACGATTGCTCTGAGGGCGGGCTGGCTGTCGCGCTTGCGGAAATGGCATTTGCGGGAGGGTTGGGTATCGAGGCGGACCTGCGGGGGCTGCCGAAGAGTAAAGACTGCTGGCGGACGGATACGCAACTATTCAGCGAATCGAACTCACGCTATATCGTGGAAGTCGAGCCGGAAAATTATGCCGCCTTTGTGAAGTTAATGCTCAATCTGCCATTTGGACAGATAGGAAAGGTGACGAAGGAAAAAGCACTTGTCATAAAAGCAGCAGACAGCAAAACAGTTATCAAGGCGGACATAGCTTCGTTGAAACGAGCGTGGCAAAGGACGTTTGACTGGTAACAGACAAAGGCAAAAGTGAAAAGTAAGAAATGGCACAGGTAAGGGCGGTAGTATTGCGGGCGGCGGGGATAAATTGCGACCTGGAGACTGAGTATGCACTTCAGCTGGCAGGGGCAGAGGCGGAACGGGTGCATATAAACAGGTTAATTGAAGATAAATCCTCGCTCGACCAGTACCAGATAATCGTTTTTCCCGGCGGCTTTAGCTACGGCGACGATGTGGCTGCGGGGAAAATTTTGGCCAACCAGGTCATTCACCATCTTTACGAGCCGGTGCAAAAATTCATCGACGACGGCAAATTAGCGATTGGAATCTGTAACGGATTTCAGGTATTGGTCAAGGCGGGAATTCTGCCGGGTCTTGAAGAAGAAAGAATAGCCACAAAGAACACAGAGGACACAGAGAAAAAAGACAAAAATGGAACGTTAAAGATTACGGGGCAGACGGTTACGATAACGTATAACGACAGCGGCAAATTCGAGGACAGATGGGTTTATCTGGCTCCTCAGACCGACAGGTGCGTTTTCATTGAGCGGGGCAGACAAATATATCTGCCGGTTGCACACGGCGAAGGCAAGGTTGTCACCAGAAATGCAAAGACGCTGGAGAAACTAAAGTCCGAGGGATACGTTGCATTTAAGTACGTTGATGAAAACGGCAGAGAAGGCGACTACCCTGTCAACCCAAATGGCTCGGTGGATTCAATAGCAGGCCTGACGGATACCACCGGGCGAGTTTTAGGGCTTATGCCGCATCCGGAAAGGTTTGTAAGGCCGACGCAGCATCCGCATTGGTCACGGTTAAAAGACAAGCGAGACGGCGACGGGATGACGATATTCAATAATGCTGTCAAGTATATACAGCAAAACCTCTAACCGCATCAATCCTGCCGCACGACTCGAACCAACAGGAGACTTCGCGCAAGATTTATATTCGTCAACTACACGAGTAGAAAAAAACAAGTCATATTTAAGGGAAATGATATGGGAGTAATGTCACAAGCATATTTTAAGAAAATTTGCATAGCTGCCGCAGCGGTTGTTATCTGCCTGGCCCAGGCATCAATCGGCCAATCGAAGGAGACCAAGAAGGGTTTATTCGCCGGGACTGCGAAGGCGGATATAACGCCGCAAAAACATGTCAAACTATCCGGTTACGCCGCACGGACAGGATATTCAGAAGGCGTTCACGACCCACTGTCCGCTCGTGTGGTGGTATTTGAAAATAGCGGGAAGCGATTAGTGCTCGTTTCAACGGACGTGCTTGGTTTCTACGATGGAACGGACCGGTATCTGTGCAAGGCCATTCTGGAAGAATTCAAATTAGATGCATCCGAGTTATTTCTCTGCGGGATACATACGCACAGCGCACCGACCCTGACCATAGACAAGGACAAAGGCGACCCGAATAATCTTGAATATACGGAAAACCTGAAGGGCAAGCTAATAGAAGTAATTCGCCAGGCGCTCGACAGCACAAGCCCGGTGAATATTGGGACAGGGGTCGGCTATTGCTCAATAGGGACAAACCGGCGGGAGCTGAAACTTGATAGCTCCAGAGGCAGCTTAATAGAACTTGGGCGCAATCCTTACGGGCCGACCGACAAAGAAGTTCTGGTTGTGAAAGTTGCGAGGCCTGATGGCGAGCCGACAGCGGCGCTATTCGACTATGCGACACATTCCACCTGTTTGGGCGGAAGAAACTACGCCGTAAGCGGCGACATTCTGGGGCTGGCGGAACAATTTGTTGAGAAGATTCTTGGAAAGAACGTCATTGCGCCCGGATTTGCCGGTGCATCCGGTAACATCGACCCACACTTCAGGGTGCTGCCGGGGTTCAATAATGAGAATGGCTGGATTCCGGAGCCGGTGCTGCTGAGCACGGTGCTGGGCGAGGAGGTGGTTCAGGTTTTCCGGGGTATCACAAATATGTCAGGCGGTGGAGAGATTAAGACCGCATTCACAACACTTGAACTTCCTGGTAAACTGCTAAATGAAGTTGCTGCGAAGAAAGACAGCCCCCCTGCTTACCTGAATTTGACTGTGGCGAGGGTTGGTGACATTGGTTTTGTGGGAATAGGCTGCGAGGTGCTGACGGAAATCGGGATGAAGATTAAAGCCGCTTCGCCATACAAGCATACGTTTGTGATTACGCACTGCAATGGGGCGGCTGGGTATCTTCCGCCGGCACATCTGTATATCGAGGGAGGATATGAAATAAAGAGCAGTCCCTTTGCGCCCGAGGCGGCTGATATGGTCGTAAAACAAGCAGTCAAAATGCTTCACGAATTGTAACAGGAATTTTTTAAGCCACAGAGACCACAGAGAAAATTAACCACGAATTTACACGAATAGACACAAATTATTTAGACGTGGATTTACACGGCGGATTTTTTAACCACATTACTCATTAAAACAATTGCCCAGGCAATTTGGTTAGATAAAGGCAATTTTTTCAATTTTATATTTTTCCTCTTTTTTTCCATTTTTTAAAAAGTTTGTTTTGTTTATAAAATCTACCAAGTTTTTAAATCATTCAATTTATGCAGCTTCTTTTTCTTTTTTAGCATAAAGCGGTTCTTTCTTTCCATAAAGCAATTCTTTTCTTCCATAAAACAATTCTCTTGATGAAATTTGAAATGATTCTAAATGCCTTCCACCAAGAACATCTGCTCCATTAACTTTTGGTGTTAATTTTGAATATGTATTAGGATCATCTTAAACTCGTAAGAGTTTGAGAGACAGAAAACATTAGTTTTCTGCATCTGCATCATAAAACCATTTGCCTGCAAAAATCGCAAAATCCTTAAAATCAACAACTCTATCCCTATTAATATCTGAATAAGCATCTAAGTCATTTGGCTCTTTTCCTACATAAGCTCCTAAAGTATTATTGGGGTCATTAGGCTCGGCTCGTTCATCTCTTCCCCAATTTTGAGCAAAAATCTCTAAATCTTTTCCATCAACCCGCCTGTCGCGGTTTAGGTCTGCGTGGTTGAAAAATTCTACATTTCCTGTGTTATAAACTCCTGTTCGAGAACCATCTAACTCCCCCAGTTCTATTTTCCCAACATTTGTATCATAATAAGAATCAAACTCTCCATTATTAATAAGATATTTTATATCAAAAATATCTTGATTAATTTTAAAAAATATATTTTTCCAATCAAAATTAAAATTATATTTCTTTGAAATAACAAACTCTAAAGAATTATTTGTTGTTCCTTGGAATCCTTTATTATATAATTCAATATTAATAAAAGTATTTGGGTCTTGAGGGTTAGTTGTATAATTAGAGTCTCTTGCGTCAACTCTAAGTTTAATATCAGAGTTATAAATATGAGAATAAATATTAAGAGGATAAAGTTCAAACTCAGAATAAAGATGATCAAAAGTGTCACTACCACCATTAGTTGCTCCATCAAGATGATAAACCGCCATAAAACTTCCAGGTCCAGGAATTAAAGAACTATGATTTATAATATATAAGTGACCTCTATTAGCATTAGCAATAGAATTTATTGAGCCTGCAAGCAGTAAAGTTGCGATTTTCCCATTTTTTTTGATATTCAGAATAATGGGGACAGCCACCATTATTTTTCCATATCCGGAGAAGATGGAGGTGAACAATGTAGGGAACAGTAGATTGTGTAAGAACTTTTTCATTTTATATTTCTCCTGAGAATTTTCGTATTTCTTGACAAAACTCGTCCATTATTTTAGTCAATAAAGATTATACCAGAAAGAGAAGAAATTTTCAAGAGAAAACAATGCAAGACACATCGGTCAACCGCTATTTTCAAGCTAATTTTGCTGCTTTTGATTGACTTTCTTGATGATGTGACTTAATATTACGCTATGCCAAGAATAGCCAGAGTAATCGCAGTTGATTGTCCTCATCATATCACTCAGAGGGGCAATAATCGCCAGGATGTTTTCTTTGTCGATGACGACCGCTATGTATTTCTTGAGCTGCTCAAAGAGCAGTGCGATAAGTATGGAATGGAGGTTCTTGCATATTGTCTTATGACCAACCACATTCATCTTGTCGCAATACCGCACGAGGAGTCCTCTCTGGCGAATTCCGTTGGCAGGACGGCCTTTCGCTACACGCAGTATATCAATCGTATGCACAGACGCAGCGGGCATCTTTGGCAAGGGCGGTTTTATTCCTGCGCTCTGGATGAACGGCATAAGTGGCTGGCGGCCAAGTATGTTGAATTAAACCCTGTGCGAGCGAGGATATGCCGGCTGCCGTGGAGATACAAATGGTCGAGTGCCGCCGCTCATACGGGCGAAGATGACCAGTCGCCGCTGGTTGATTTGTCAAAATGGTTTAAGATGATTTCGGCCAAACAATGGCATCGTGAGCTTATTGCGGGATTAGATGAGAAGTTGATAAACACGATTCGTCTGAAGACGCACACGGGAAGGCCTCTTGGGACAGATAGCTTTATCAGCAAGGTTGAAAGGCTTCTTGGACGCCGTGTTCGCCCCTTGCCAATAGGCAGACCAAAGAAAGGTAAAAACCGTAATAAAAGTCGATTATAGCATTAAAGGATTTTATTGTCATACTGAGCCGAAAGGCGAAGCATCCGGCCTCGGTAAGCGAGATTCTTCGCGGAGTTTATCCTCGAGCGCAGCGAAGGGCTCAGAATGACACCCATCGTTTGATTTTAAACAGCCCCCTACTCATCTTGTTCGGGGATTGTGTGCACTTGAAATTGGTCTTGGGGCCAGGATAGTTTTTCGCCGACGGCGTGGGGAAATTGCCATTGGAAATCATCTTTCTGGTAAAGATGTATTTGGGTGCGTTCGGCTGCCATCGCTAATGTTTGTGGCATATCGAGATAACGCAGGACGTTGAGGAAGGTCGGGCCATCCTGATGTGAGTGAGGCAGATGCCAGAGGTCGAGCCGGGCGATTCTGGGTTCAAACAGCGAGGCATAGAGGGCAAGGCCGGCCATCTGGCTCCTGCCCTTAAGAACGATAGGCACACTCTTCATTGAATCAAGCGAACGCAGGGTTTGAATTGCCCGCCGAACATCCCACACACGCATACCGTCGATTGTCTGGCCGAGCAGCATAAAGCGCCGGTAAATTTGTGTGAGCTTGCGTTCATCAACTCGCCAGCCCGTCGGGCCAATGCCGCGAGGGGCAAAATATGCAAGCACCTGATTTGTGTTACTGATTACTTTTTGGGTTTGTTTGAAGGCGACCTCGTTTGGCTCAGGCAGCTTCTGGTCACCAAGTTCGGCACCAAAGCCGACGCGCATTGCGGACAACCACTGTGTCCACTGCTGCTCATCGAGGACGTTTAACATAACCAAATCAGGTTTGCGGAGACCAACCCTGTGTGCCAGATATAAGCGAAGACGAACAAAGGGTTGGCTGGTAAAATCAAAAGCATTCAAACAAATACCGTGCCTCTCAACAGAAAATACCGGCTTTACATCGAGCGGGCCAGCCTCTGATTCTGTGGGCCAGGCGCGAAATGATTTTTCTCGAAGGGCATCCATCAACACGTTACGCTGTTTCGCCCAATCTTCGGCTGACTGGGGGACAGCCGGCTGAGGGGCCTGGGGAACAAACGATTCGTGAATCCGAGTATTTATCTGGTCGGCGGGAAGCTCGCTAAAGACGCGAACCTGGTTCGGCTCAAAAAACGGCACTGTGGGTTTGTCGATTATCGGGTTTTCTCCTTTAAGGAAGCGATTGAACCAGACAAAGGCGTGTATGCGAATCTCCTGAGTATCCTCGTGCGGGCCTTCGGTGATGTGCAGGCCGAGTTTCTTCTCGGCGTTGTAGAGTTTGTAGATGTTTCGCACCTTTTCGTGGACGCGGAGGACACCATCGAGAGGGAATATATTGTCCTTGTCGCTGTTGGAAATAAGCAGAGGCCGCGGCGCAACCAGCGCTGCCACGAGCGGATAGTCCCAACGGTATGTATTCACGATGAACATACAATCGCAGTGGCCTTCGACTGTCCCGTCGATGACGTGATTCTGGAGGTCGGTGATGCCGGCAACGGGGACAGCGGCTTTAATGCGTTCATCGAGGGCCGCAAGCCACCAGCTATATGCGCCGCCGCCGGAGCGGCCGGTTACACCGATGCGGTCCTTATCAACTTCGCTTCGCGTTTCCAGATAGTCGAGTGCGCGGATACAGTTCCAGGCCTCGACCCCTGCGGGCGTGTAGCCGCGGCTGTTCCACCACCACATTTTATATCGGTAGGTGCCGTGGTGGATGCCTTCGATTTCGCCCAGTTGAAGTGAGTCGATGACAAAACAGACATAGCCGTTACGGGCAAACCACGCGGCGTGATGCTGGTAGGCGGCCTTGTTGCCGAAGCTGATGCCGTTTTTCTTGACCTGGCTGTGGCCGCATACGTAGAGGATTGTCGGCGCAGGTTTTTCCAGACCTTTGGGGACATAGAGGTTGCCGGTGACGTAAAGGCCAGGCATCGATTGGTAGTGAATTTTCTCCATCGTAAAATCATTATGGTCAACTTTGCCGGTGATGACGGCCTTAAGGTCGGTCTTCTCCGGAAGCGGGTCGAGACTAAGCATTTCGAACAACTGCTTTCTGTAAAGCCGGCGTTTGGCTTCCCAGTCTTCCAGCGTTGTAATATCGGCCAAACACCGGTCCCGTAATTTAGCGGTCTCAAGACGGAAGTATTCCGCCAGCATGCGGTTGGGGTCGGTGAGCGTGACATCGGCAGGCGTTTTTATAAGCGGCTGTTTCTTTAGAACGGTGCAGGAAAAGGACACAGATAGAAGCAGCAATGCGGTCAGGACAAATTTCAGATTCCTAATTTCAGATTTCAAATTGCACATTTCAGATTCCACATCTCCACATACAACAACCGTAATAAAAAATCAGCAACTGTGCTCATATTTGCTCTGGGACAACAAAAGGCTCCCGATATTTACGTGTTGCGAGCTCGTTGGCCTGTTCGCTAAAGTCACCAATAAACTTTTCAGTCTCGGCATCCATTGCAAGATGCGGGCCGAGAACCGCAGGCGCTTCCTGAAGGTTGACGCCGTTGGCCAAAAGGTGCTCGCGAAAGCGCTCGAAAGAGTCCAGCATTTCTTTGTCGCCCCTGACGATTTCCATAATCCGGTCTGGTGAGGCGGCCTTGCCGACGCGGTATGAAACGTTACCCATGTGGCAGAGCGCACTTGAGAGGTGGCCTTCGAGGATGTCGGCATTCAGGTCGCTTACTTTGCGGCTGCGGACAGCTTTGATGAAATTGGCGATGTGCCCACCGCCCCCACCGCCTTTAAACTGCCTGATTTTTTTGCCATCTTTATCGTAGGCCCAGCCGCCGTCGCCGCCCGCGAAGTAGCCATTTTCACACTGAACGACCAGGCCGTCGCGAATTCCACGGTATTCACTCATAGCGGCGTCGCCTTTTGCCCTGGGCAGACCCTGCACCTCAAAGATTATGGGGACAGGCTCATAATCCAGAAACACAATCTGGGTGTTGGGCGTTTGGCCATCGTCAATATAACCGAATCGTCCGCCGATGCTCATCACGCAAGGCGGCAGAGTATTTTTGCCCAGGACCCAGCGGCAGATGTCAATGAAATGGATTCCATTGTTGCCAAAGTCGCCATTACCGGTGGGCCAGACCCAGTGCCAGTCGTAATGGAGGTTCTTTCGCATCAAGGGCTCCATCGGAGCCGGACCACACCACAAATTATAGTCCACTGATTCAGGGATGGGCTGCGGGCCGGTGACCTTTCCTATGCTGTCGCGGCGGACATAGATTATACCCCGCACAAATACAATCTTACCGAGGTTGCCCTGCTGGAGGTATTGGACGGCCTCCTGCATCGCCTCATCGGAGCGACGCTGGGTGCCGCTTTGCACGATTCGGTTGTATTTGCGGGCGGCCTCGACCATTTTTCGGCCCTCCCGGATATTGTGCGAGACGGGCTTTTCGACATACACATCTTTGCCCGCCTGACAGGCCCAGACGGTGACAAGGGCGTGCCAGTGGTTGGGGGTGGCGGTGCTGACGGCGTCGATATTTTTATCTTCGAGTAATTTGCGATAATCGACGTATGTGTCAACTTTTTCGCCGCGGCCCTTGAATTTTTTCTCTTCGCGGGCGAGGAAATTTTTGTCCGCATCGCAGATAGCTGCCACGCGAACACCGGCGATTTGGCGAAACCACTCGATGTGGTTGCTGCCCTGTCCGCCGATACCCACGACTGCAACGCGAATATCATCGTTCGCGCCGCGGGCGCGGGAAAACGGCAGTGTGGCAGCAACGCCGGCAGCAACCGAGCTTTTCAAAAATCCGCCAAACGTCCGGCGGATAAAATTTCGGCGTGTCACACGTTTCATAATGCACCCTAAAAGAAGATCGTTGACTTCACGAAGGCTTTCAACCCAATTTCCAGGGCTTTCTATACTGGTAGTGCAGCAGGTCGTCGGCCTGTTTATTATTGATAATTTTTTCGTTTTTAGAGTCCCATTCGATTCGGGATTTTGCAGCCAGGGCAATGTTAGCCAGGTGGGCGAAGGTTGTCGAGCGGTGGCCCGTTTCAATGTCGCAGGCAGGACGCGAGCGGGTTTTGATGCAGTCGAGGAAATTGCGGACGTGCTGAGTCGTAAGGTCGGCATCTACCGACTTTACTTCGAGCGGTTCGACTTTCGAGGCGCCATTTTGGAACTGCCCCGGCTTTGAGGGCACGATTTTGTATCCTTCACCTTCCGCGCCGGCGTAAAGATTTCCGAGCGTGCCGCGGAATTCTATTTCGCCATCGACCAGGACAGGGCCGTCATTTGCCTCGTATTGACCGAAGACAAGTAATGCGCCGCAGGCCAGCTCAAAAATCACCTCCATCGTGTCGGGAACCGTGCGGTCGTCATCGACTGCAAATCTTCCACCGTGGGCCGAGACCGACACGGGCGCCTCTTCTGCCAGCACCCAGCGGATTGCGTCGCAATAATGGACGCCCCAGTTGGCCACCTGGGATGAATACGCCTGCCACCAGCGGAATTTGTATAAGGTTATGTTATCTCTGTATGGTCGCTTCGGGGCGGGGCCAAGCCACATATCCCAGTCAAAACCCTGCGGCGGGGCTGCATCGGGGTATTTGCCTATGCCGCCGGGGTACATATTACTTACCCGGTAGGCCCGGGCAATTGTCACCTTGCCGATTTTGCCGGACCGTATGCACTCTACCATTTGCCTGTATGAATTTGAGGAGCGGCGGTGGAGCCCGACCTGGACGATGCGATTATAGCGATGGGCGGCCTCGACCATTTTCCGCCCTTCGACTATGGTCAGCGAGAGCGGCTTTTCCACATAGACATCCTTTTCGGCCTGGCAAGCCATAATCGTTTGAATGGCGTGCCAGTGGTCGGGGGTCGAAATGACTACCGCATCGATGTCTTTGCGGTCGAGCAGGTGACGAAAGTCCTTGTAGCGTTGGACATCGGCGGGCAGCTTTTCCGTCATCTTGGGCACCCTGTCACCCAGAGAATCCAAAAGTTTTTTGTCAACTTTGGAATAATCTCTCGCCAGGTAGGGTTCATATACATCGCAAAGTGCCGCGATTTCGATATCGGGCTGAGCCAGGAAGGAACGAAGGAGCTGCGTTCCGCGATTGCCGAGGCCGATAAAGCCAATGCGGATTTTCCCGTTGGCGCCGAGGACAGAACGAACCGCCGGAACTCCTATGATGTTCAAACCTAAGCCCACCGATGCTGCCGTTTTTGTCGAGCTCTTCAAAAAATTGCGTCTTGTGATTTTATGCCGGCTTGCATTCATTTGTCACCTGCTACACTATTCAGATTAGGTAAAGCTTAAAGCACTTCCAACAGGATGGTCGATTTTGGCATTTATTTTTCTCACTTGCCTATGAGGGAGGCAGTAAGTCCATTTACGGAAGTCTGCAAATCCATTTGCACTATTTTCCATCTGTGGGCGCGTATTGCAAGTATTTAATGAGTGATTTTTTGAGGTGTGAAGCTTTGTGAATCGGAAGCGCTTTTAGCCGGTCAAAAGCAGGCCGAAAAGGAAGAAGCGGATTTCCGCTCCCTCGATCCTGCTCGGGACAGGTTCCGCGGGAATGACCCACTATAAAACAACGCGTGAAGTAGTCGCCGGGTCCACATCGAAAGGATTATCGCGGGGTGACGGCGTGCTGGACGGCCGAGAGGGCGGCGGATTTGTCATCGGCGAATTCAAAAATATCTTTAAGGCCGGTCACTACAAAAATACACTTTGTCACCGTTGCAACGTTGGAAAGGATGAGCCGGCGGTTATGCTTGCGGAGAAAATTCCGCAGTATCAGGAGATTGCTGAGACTTGAGGAGGTGATTACCTCGACTTTCAAAAAGTCGATTACGACATCGAAGTCGCGTTTTTCGCTGATAAATTCGTTGACGTTTTGAAGTTCTTCGGCAATCTGCGGCTCTCTCAACGGCAGTTCGACAAGCAGCAGGTCTTCTGATACATTCTGAATCGCCATTTTTTTTTACTCCTTTTGTCCATCAGCACAGCTCGTGCGTCTGATAAATAGTATCGGAATAAGCCGGGCACAGGTTAAGCAAAAAAAGGTAAAATCGAGGGTATCGAGGAGGATTGAAATAGCACAGTGATATATCCGGCGGCAGGTGACATTTCTACAAGCCATTATCTTTATCTGACAGCTATCGGTTCACCGAGGGCATTGAGAGACTGTTCGATGGTCAGGTCAGCACCCAGGGTTGCAGCGAGGTCAGGAAGGTCATAAGTAGTCAGGGCTGCGTGAACCGTATTGACCAGTTGATTGGAAGAGAGGCCAAGCTCAATCACGTTCGACCAGGAGACAAGCGAACGAACCAGCTTTACCGAGCCGAACAGGTCTGGTTCGAGGGCGGCGGCGTGAAGGGCCGGAATACCGATGTGCCCGATTGCAACCAAATCCGCCCGGCCCGGGTTCGTTTGCCTTAAGAAGCGAGCGCAAACCAGGATGTCCTCAGCGCGCATACCAACGTAGGGACGGCCAAGCAGGAAGGCAATATAGAAATCCTGACCATCGATGCCGAAGTGAGGCATAAAATACGTCTGATTGGTCTGCTGGGTCTCGCCCGTACCCCGCAGGTCCACGGCCAGGACCGGATGTCCGGCGGCAAGCAGCTTCTCGACGGGGCCGCCCTCATTTGCATCTGCGGTTTTGCCCTTTTCATTTAGATAAAGCACTGCGCTTTTCGAGGGGGTTTCTTTAGGCGTGAACATCAAAGCCGGCAGGTAAATACCATCCTCCGGTTTTAGAATCAGCTTCTCGATACGATACGCGGCCTTTTCTATAACGCCGGCCTTCTCGACCTTTGGCTCCGGCAATTCGATGAGAGCGCGGACGCCAGCGAGCTTTCGCACACGAGCAAGCATCTCTGTACGCGGCACAGCAGCCCACAACTGACGCCGCCGGCCTGCAAGCTCTTTCTCGAAATCCCTGTTTAGGTCGTAAGTTGAGCGTGCCCCTTCCAGCAGCATCACCTTACCATCCGGAGCGCATTGGATTTCCTTTTCACTAAGCGGCACAATGTTCGGCTCGCTGATGGGTTCGTCTTTGCCGAGCAGCCAGCGCATCATCCAGCGAACGGTCGCTTCGCGGAGCGGCGGGTGGTAGCCGTGGTCACCATCGTGCTCGATAAGTTCGATGCGCTCCGCAAAACCCATTCTGCCATACAATCGCTTTGCATAACGAAATGAGGTCCAGGTGCCGCTAATATCGAAAAAATCCTGCGTTGCGGCGCAAATAAGAATCGGCGTCGGGGCACGCATCGTCAGATAATCGGCGTGGTCCATACCAAAGGCCAGTTGGCCGTAAATATTCTGCTCGGCGTCCTGCGGGCCGATTGTGGATAGAAGGCGGTCAAAATTGGTGATATAGCAGGCGGGCGAGGCGGCCTTAATGCGGTCGTCCAGCGCCATAAGATACGACGTCTGTGTGCCGCCGCCGCTAAGGCCCATACAGCCGATTCGGTCAGGGTCAATTTCCGGGCGCGACTGGAGATAGTCGATGGCCCTCATCCCGTCCCAGATTTCAAATCGGGCGGTGTTTTGGCCAAGCAGGATGCTTCCCACCGCTATCATTGTGTGGGCTGTTGTGCCCCAAAGCTGCGGCCATTCGGAAAGGAGCTGGCCTCGTTCGCCCTGCTCGATTGGGTCAAAGACCAAAGCAGCCATTCCGTTGAGGGCCGCCAAGGCCGCTATTGTCTGGTAGGCGTTGCCTGCCTTGGCCTCAAACGAATGGCCAACCGGTTCAAGCACAGCCGGATACGGCGGTTTGAAACGGTCTGAGTCCGGCAAGAACAAAATGGCCGTTACGTAATGCTTCGGCTGGCTCTCGAAAATGACTTTTTCGACGCGATAGCCGTCGCGGCGGATTATGCCTATTACCTGTGGATTGAGCGGAGTGCGCTGCGGCAAGCCACCGATGGATTCAATAAACTTTTGGCGAAGGCGTTTCTGGTGTTCGGCTACCTGCTCCCAGGTTTTGAGCTGCTCATATTCTCGACCCCAATTATCGACATTTTGCTTAACCTGCCGCAACAGATAATTCTTCATCATATCGCCGGGTTTAGCGCCATCGATTGTATCAGGCAGGACGGAAAGGGGTCCATCGCCCAATACCACGGCGTTAATTCCAAGAGACAGGCAGGCGAGCATTGCAGCTATTCTTATCCGATTCATATCAGCCTCCGATTTCAGGAACAATTGGTTCCCATCGCACCTTGTCCGCGCCGAGCAGCGTGCCTGTCGCGTATGCCAAATCGACAAGCGCTATCTGATATTCGGCCAGCGCGAGGATTTCGGCGCTCTGGGCATCGGCAAACTTGGTCTGGGCGTCGAGAACGTCGGTGGTTGTCCGTAAGCCGAGCTCAAACTGACGTTTTTCCGCCTGGTAAAGTCGGCCATCGAGAATCGTCCTCTGCCTGCCGGCCAGGATGCGCTGCCAGTTGGCCTCAAGCTGGTCGATGGCATTGAGGACTTCCACTTCAATAAGTGCGGCCCGATTTTCACGAGAGGCCAATCGCTGTTTTCGCTGGTAGAAGGCCTGTCGCAATCGGCTTTTAGCCGCTTCGTTGCCCAAGGGCACGAGCATCTGCAGTCCAAAGCGGTGGTCCTCAAACCGCTTGTCGTAAAGCAGGTCGAAGGAGTCGTCTTCTGTTTGGCCCAAGCCGTTTACGTTATAGGTGTAATCCATTGTCACTAAAGGCAGGGCCTGGTTGTGCATATAGTCAATGGCGCTAATATCCTCAGCGATTTGCAGCTCAAGCTCGAGCATCTCCATACGGTTCTCAATGGCTAATTGCACCAGCCGTTTTCTTTCCAGTTCATAGCGGACAGGGTCCGGTTTTGTATCCGGTATGAGGATGGTGGGCGTCTGCATTTCGAGACCGGGTTTATTAAGCACCCGCTTAAGCTCGCGTTCTCTGTCGCGCAGGTTATTTTCCGCCACGATAATCGCCTCCAGGCGCTGGGCGACTCCGGCCTCGGCCCGCGTGACTTCGACCGGAGACCTTTCGCCTGAGCTGACAAACCGCTGGGCCTGCTCAAGCTGGGTCCTGGCCAAATTATATTGCTGCTCGCGGACCTCCAATTCTCTCCTGGCGGCGTAAAGTCGCCAGTAAACGCGGTCGAGGGCGGCAAGGACGCGAATCACTTCCAGCTTGGTTCTGGCGTCAGTAATCTGCCGCTCGTAACCGGCGATTCGAATGGCGTGAGTATTGGCCCTTGTGCCGGCGCCGCGCAGGAGCGGCTGGCTAATCGAAAGTGAGGCGTCCGAGTCGTAAGAAGGGTTAAAGGTGGGATAAACGACATTTGTTTTAGTGCGTCGGTCAACCAGGTCAAAAGTAACCGTGCCGCCCGTCCGCAGGGGCATCTGGACGCCGAAGTCCATACTCGATGCCTCCATCTGCGAACCCACCAGGTCGAATGTTGTTGCAGTCGGTGTATCGGTTTTGATATAAGAGAGATTAGAGAAGAAGGCGGCTTCGAAGCGGGCCTCCTCCTCACTTACTCGCTGGGCTGCGATGGAAGGAGTGATGAGCTGGACTTTTAACTCAAGATTGTTTGCCATCGCCAAAACGCGGCACTGTTCCAAAGTAAGGGCAAGCTCACCTTTAGACGGCTGATTTGCATCAGGACGATTCGGCTCATTATCTTGGCTCACCTGCAACTGGAGCATCTCAACCTCTCGCAGCTTCTGCGGCGGAATACTCGCCTCGTAAAATTTTTCGTTACCGGGAAACGGCTCGCAGCCGGCCAACATAAGAAGTGCACAGGTCACAAGGGCACACGTTGAACGAAAACATACGCCTTTTGAACGGCGGCTCGTGGGGCGGTCGTTTGAGACATATTTCAGTAATAATTTTTCATTCATGTCTTAACGCCTCAATAGGGTCAAGTCTTGCGGCTTTCATTGCCGGAAACATTCCGAAAGATATACCTACAGAGCCGGCAAATGCAAGCGAAAGGGCTATCGCCCAGGCAGGGATGTACGTTTTTTCGAGGACCGGATTCGCCCTCGCTATTATCAGCGTCAGGCACTGACCAACGGCGACGCCCACAAGCCCGCCAATAAGACACAGCACGACAGACTCAATCAAAAATTGCGTTAGTATCGCAGATTTTTTGGCGCCGACCGCCTTGCGCAGACCGATTTCCCTGGTGCGCTCCGACACCGAGACAAGCATAATATTCATAATTCCCACGCCCCCGACCAGCAGAGAAATGCCCACAACACCGCTGGCGACCAGTTTAATCACAAGGGCTATTTCATTGAACTTCTCCAGGGCGCTTTTGAGTGACTCAATCCGGAAGGTGTCGGGCTCAGTCGGTTTAATGTTGCGTGTGCGGCGGAGGAAAAATCCTATTTCGGCCTGTGCCTCCTCCAGGACCTCCGGAGACTTACTGGCGGCAAAAGCCATGATTCCGGGCTCTCCTAACTTGAAAATTGTGCGAAATGGGACAAAAACCTCATAACGCTCTTCGCTGCTCTGGCCGAAATCCAACTCCGGCCGTCTTTCAATAACGCCCACGATGCAAAAGGTGTAATGGCCTATAAGAATGAACTGCCCGATACAGTCGCGGTCGAGACGAAGCTTGTCTCGCAATTTAGGGTCAACTAAGCACACCTGACGTGCCTGCATATCATCGATAACAGAAAAGGGCCTGCCGAGAACAACCGGCCGGCTTTCAATCTGATGGTAGGCAGGCTCAATGCCGGTGACGTCAACATTCTCGGCGGACTTTTCAGCATACCTGGCCGTGTGCCGCCCGCCAGAACCTATCCGGCTGAACCGCGCCACCGAAGGACAGTGCTCGAGCATACCATCAAAGTGCTCGGGCAGGAACCGAATGGTCCACCAGGAAGCGTGGCGTAATGGGCCTTTGTCGGGCAATCTTGGTACAATAAATATTGTGTTAGTGCCGAAGGATTCGACCTGCGTGAGGACCTTGGCCTCCATGCCTGTAAGGGCGGCAATGACCGCTGTTACCGAGGCGACACCAATTACAATGCCGATGGTTGTGAGAATCGACCTTGTCTTGTTTATCCAGACTTGTCCGAGGGCAAGATAGACACTTTGATAGAACAATTGAAGAAAACCCATAAACACGGAAATTATAGCTTTCATTCCCGACCCTCCTGTGGAGAACTTTTGGCGGCAGCACGGACTACGGGGTCCTGGTCCATCGGCAGGTCACTATGAACCTGGCCGTCCTTCATCCGAATTATCCGCCTTGCGTGGCAGGCGACTGATTCCTCGTGGGTCACAATGATAATGGTCTGGCCTTCGCGATGGAGCTGGTCAAACAGACCGAGGACATCCTCACTTGTTTTACTGTCGAGATTGCCGGTTGGTTCGTCGGCAAGCAGGATACTGGGATTACAAACAAGAGCGCGAGCGATAGCAACTCGCTGCTTTTCGCCGCCTGAAAGCTGATTGGGCTTGTGCTTCATGCGGTCTGCCAGGCCGACCCGCTCCAGAACGTTCCTGGCGCACTTGTGGCGGGACCACCAGCCCCCCCGTGAATAAATCAACGGGACCTCGACATTTTTGAGGGCGTTTAACTGACCAAGCAGCTCAAACGACTGGAACACAAATCCAATTCGCTCGTTGCGAATGCCGGCCAATGCAGCATCACCCAGCTTTGTGGTGTCCCTGCCGTCGAGTTCATAAGTGCCCGAAGTGGCGCGGTCCAGACAACCGAGCACATTCATAAGTGTGCTTTTACCTGAGCCGGAAGGTCCCATCACTGCGACATACTCGTTCGCCTTCAGCTCGAGGTCAACGCCATTAAGGGCGCGGATGTGCTCCACGCCGATTTTGTAAATGCGAATGACATTCTGGAGTTTAATTATCACCTTTTCAGGCATTTCAGGTTCCCGGTTTGTTCACATCGGTTTTTGCTTTGTCGCGGCGCCCGGCCTTCTTTTGTTCCGCTTCGCGCTCATCCTGAATTCTCTGGTCGTGCTTTATACTTTCAAGGACCTTATAAGGCCCCACGATGACGTTATCCTGCTCCGTCAGGCCTGAAGTTATTATGGTATGGGTCAGGTCGCTCTGACCGATTTTGACAGGGGTCGCGACCGCCTTGCCATTGATGCAGCGGTACACAACCGTTGCGAAGGTCTTGGACTTATCCACCTCGGGCGAGTTTTCGCGAATATCCAGAGGCAGGATGTCGAGCTCGCGGCCAAGAACGGCCTGGGTGGGCAGCTTAAGAACATTGGCGTGCTTGCGGGTCTCAATATCCACGTGTGCGGTCAGGCCCGAATACAGCTTCTGGTTGGTATTTTCGAGCAGTATCTCGGTGCGATAATACTTTGTCCTCATCAGAGACATAGTGTGCGATAAGGCGATAGACTGCACGACACCCTTGAACTCGCGGTCCGGGAAGGCATCCACGTGCACGGTGGCCTTTTGGCCGACTTCCAATTTACCTACATCGGCCTCATCAACCTGCGCGACAAGAAGCATCTGCGAGAGGTCTGCGACCTCCAAAATGACAGTTCCAGGATTATTCATCGTCCCGGTTATAACAAGCTCACCGACCTCGGCATTTCTCTTTGTCATCACACCATTAATGGGCGAGGTAATGGTAGTATAGCTAAGCGTCTCTCTCGCCTGGGCGATTCTGGCGTCGGCTGCCGCGAGGTTGTGCTGCAGGACGGTCAAATTCAGCCCCGCCGCTTCAAGCGAGTGCCGGGCGGCATTATATTTGGCCTTTACCTCGTTGACTTTAAGCTGGGCCTGGTCGAAAGCAGCCTGACTTACATCCTGTGACTGGAGCAGACCTCTCTGCCGCTCCAAATCGCGCTTTGCCTGTTCGAGAGATGCTGCAAGCCCCTCAAGGTCCGCCTCCTGGCCGGTGATTCTTGCCTTTTCAACTTCACTCTGTGCCGCCTGGGCGGCTCGGCCTGCCTCTGCTGAGAGAAGCTGACTTTCCAAATCCTTCGAGTCCAGACGCACCAATACAGAAGCCGGTCTGGCAGGATTCGCACAGGGGTCGCCGGATGTTACAGAGGCACCTTCGTCATAAGGCAGCGCTATAATTCTTGCAGTGACTTTTGCGCTTATCTCCACGTTGGTATTAGGCTCGATTTCGCCGGGGGCGCTGACGAATTCGATTAGCTCTCCCCGCTGGGGCTTTTCGACCCGAACTACGGTGGGTTTGCGCGCGGCAATAATCCTGCGGCCAATCAGAAACGCAGGAGAAGCGACGACCGCCAGTATTACAATGCCTATGCCAATAATTATATGCGTTTTTTTCACTCTACGACCCTCTTACAAATTCACCATTTATATAAGTTCGAGTTTCGAGGCAACTATTATATATACGCTAATAGCCAGAAGTCAGTTACCTGCTTTCCGGAGAAATCCTAAAACAACAAGCTCCCCCGAATGTTTCTGTCGGGGGCCAGCTGCCATTTTCTAAAGGGTAGTTATTATAACCTCTGGCGGGTGGAGAGAAAATCAGAATCGGGATTTGACAAGCTCCAACCGGACAAGCTATATTGCAGCAGATGCAGATATTATGTTTTCCTCCGACATAGAAGCAAGGCTGTCAGAGGCATTTACTTCGGTCCAAACATAAACGTTTGTCAAAAGGATTTTTAGCGAGGGTAAGAAATGAGATTAGCGGAAAAGGTGCGGTTAAATCATTACGGATGGATAAATGCGATTTTCTGGGGACTGATACCGGCATTAAGTGTGACGGCGGGCGGTGAGGAGCCACGTTCGGGGCCATCGGTGGATTTTGGGCATGGAGATTTGAAAGTTTCTGCGAACAAAAGATTTATTGTCCACGAGGATGGAACACCCTTCTTTTATTTAGGGGATACTGCCTGGCAACTTTTCCACCGGTTAAACCGCGAGGATGCAGAACGGTATCTTGAGAACCGCAGGCAAAAGGGATTTACCGTCATTCAGGCAGTAGCCATAGCCGAGTTGGATGGTCACAGCGACCCGAATCCTTATGGTCATCTGCCGCTGGTCGAGCTTGACCCCAGCCGGCCGGCCGTGAAGGATGGCCCAAACAACGACTACTGGGACCATGTCGATTTTATCGTCGCCGAAGCGAATAAACGCGGGCTTTACATTGGGTTTCTGCCCACCTGGGGCCGCTACTGGCACGACAAAGTCAAGGACGGTAAACCGATATTTACTCCGGAGAACGCTGAGGTATATGGCGAATGGCTCGGCAAACGATATAAAGATGCGGAGCTGATATGGATTCTCGGCGGCGACAGGCCGGTCGAAAACGAACCGCAGAAGGCAATTATCGTTGCGATGGCGAAGGGTTTGCGTAAAGGCGATGGCGGCAAACACCTGATAACCTTTCATCCTCCGGGCGGCAACGGCTCTTCTACCTGGTTTCACAATGAGGACTGGCTCGACTTTAATATGCGCCAAAATGGTCACGTGGCCGAGTTCACAGGCCGCTATGACGGCACGGGCGCCGATTACGACCGCACGCCGGTCAAGCCGGTGATTGACGGTGAGCCGCTTTATGAAGACCACCCCGTTTCATTCGAGTCTAAAAAACTCGGACATTCCATCGCCGCAGATGTCCGCAGGCCGCTCTATTGGGACCTCTTTAGCGGCGCCTGCGGGCACACCTACGGCCACCACTCTGTCTGGCAGATGTGGCAGCCGGGCCGCAACCCCATCAACAATCCGCTGATGCCGTGGTTCGAGGCCATCGACCAGCCGGGCGCAGGGCAAATGCAATTTGGGCGCCGGCTGATGGAGTCACGTCCGTTTCTGACGCGAGTGCCCGACCCGGACATCGTTGTTACAGACCGCGTGCCGACGTCGGTGCCCGGCACAGGCCGATACCATTTCGCCGCGACGCGCGACAGCAGCGGCAGTTATGCAATGGTTTACGCTCCGGCGGGCCGGAAGTTTAAGGTGCGGATGGACAAGATTAGCGGCTCGAAAGTGAAGGCGTGGTGGTTCAATCCTCGCAACGGCCAGGCCAAGCTAATCGGCGAGTTTTCCAACATGGGTGAGCGTGAATTTCTGCCGCCGGACGCGGGCGAACATCTTGACTGGGTGCTGGTGCTGGACGATGCGGATAAGAAATTCCCTGAGCCAGGGGCAGTGACAGCAAGTAATTGATTACTGATTATTGAATATTGTTTATTGACTATTGCTAAAAACGGTGGCTGTGGGGCTGTCCCTAATAATCCAGTATATGCGCTGACCAAAGTCGTCAAAGCCGCCCTGTCTGCCGTGCACGCACAGGCAGGTCAATAAAAAGTTACATTCCTTTTTCCCCTGTAGGGTGTCACAAGATTTTCCTTAACTATTTTACCGGAGTCATTGCGAGACCTGCTTCGCAGGCCGCGGCAATCCTATTTTTCCCCTCTACTTTTTCACAGTTTTAACAATTTCGTTCACAATACTCACAAAGTCTCTCATATCAAGAAAGAAGTTGGGATATGCTTTACGGAGTTCGTCAATAGGCCCTGCAGATACAAGAACTGGTTCTATCTTTTTGCCTTTAGCAGCTTCCGTTTCAATTTGTGAATAATCCTTCATTGCCTGATTAAAACTTTTACGGTCATATGGTTTAATTTGAACAGTTTTTTGTAACGAGTTCAAAATGATCAAATGATAAAACCCACTTTTTTCTTTACCCCGTCTTTTCACTATCGCATTAACTGCAACAGAGAACCCTCTCATTTTGTCTAGTGCGCCGAGATTAGCCTCGTCCTCTGCAACGGTCAAAAAGGTTTCTTCGCTGGACAAGTTTTTGTAACGTGGAACTGGAGGCTGTTTTTCTTTATATGCAAAAGCTGACGAAGTAATCGCAAAGAAATCGAGCCATTCTTGGTCACCCTGTCGAGATTTTAATGCTTGTCCGAGAAACGTGCCCATAGTTTCTACAGCGGTCGCCCAAGTGTGCTGTAGTTTTGTGCGTATTTGTAGTTCTAGTCTTAAACCGTCATAATCGGGATTCCGATTGTTTTTGTACCTATAAATCAAATGCAAACTTCTATAGCCATCTTCACTCCTAGGAGTCTGTCCGAGTAATCATTGAAAAGTTTATAGAGAGCCGATATAAGGTCCAAGTAGCTTTTGCATAAATCCTCAATTTCAGGAGACTCAAGGATGGGCAAAACATATCGGCCATGGAAT
>Ga0315291_10001469_pt1 | contig 31500 bp, 29 predicted proteins | sample YL17G12_20_MG_FD_203070 | JGI IMG/M metagenome (GOLD analysis project Ga0315291, IMG submission 203070) | Sediment microbial communities from Yellowstone Lake, YNP, Wyoming, USA - YL17G12_20 | ecosystem: Environmental > Aquatic > Freshwater > Lake > Sediment | place: USA: Wyoming | collected...
GCGTCGTTCGGCGTGGCGTAGGCGAGGTAGTTGGAGAGCTGGGCCCCGACGTCGGCGGCGAGGATGAAGTTGATGAACGTGTACGCGCCCTCGGGGTTCGGCGCCTTGGCGGGAATCGTCATCGCATCGACCCAGATGATCGTGCCCTCGGCCGGGACAGCGAAGTCGGTGGCATCGTCCAGCCGGGAGACCGCGTCGCCGTTGTAGGCCATTGCGATCCACGCATCCCCGGCGAGCACCTTCCCCACGCTGTCGGGACTTCCGTAGAAGCCGACCATGCGCTTCGAGCGCGAGGAGCCGAGGAGGTCACCGGCCGCCTTTAGTTCCTCCGGCGAGCGGGTGTTCGGCGAGAAGCCCTTGAAGATCAGAGCGGCGGCCATCAGGTCGCGCATGGAGTCCAGAAGCACGACGGGTCCCGGCTGCCGGGCGGGATCCAGCACCGCCGCCCAGGTCGGTGAAAAATCCGGCAGCTTGTCGGTCCGGTAGACCAGGCCCATGGTCCCCCACTGGTACGGCAGGCTCCACGTGCCCTCAGGATCGTAGGCGGGGGAGCGGAACCGGGGGGCGACGTTCTTGGCGTTGGGCAGCTTCGACTTGTCAAGCCGACGGAAGGTGCCGCGCGAGGCCATCGTGCGGATGGCGTGGTCGGAGACCACCACCATGTCGTACTGGTCCCCGGCGCTCGCGACCTTGCTCATCATGGTCTCGGTGTTCTCGTAGGTGTCCAGGACGACCTTCAGCCCCGTCTCCTTCTCGAAGCGCTCCACGAGAGCGGGGTCGATGTACTCCGACCACATGAACACCGTGACCGTCTTTGCCCGGCCTGCAGGACCCTTCGCGCACGCGACGAGAAGGAGAAGGGGGACGAGAGCGAGTGCGAGCGTTTTCACGGGTCAATCCTCCTTGGGGCTTCGGGAGAGCAGCTGGAGAAGCAGGACGAGTGCCACCGTCACGATGAACACGATCGTCGACAGCGCGTGGATTTCGGGCGTGATCCCCCGGCGCAGCGACCCGTAGATGTACAGGGGCAGCGTGACCGAGGAGGGGCCGGAGGTGAAGAAACTGATGACGAAGTCGTCCAGCGAGAGGGTGAAGGCGAGCATGGCGCCGGCGACGATGCCGGGGGCGAGCAGGGGGAAGGTGACCTTGCGCAGCGCATGCCACGTGCCGGCGTACAGGTCGCGGGCAGCCTCCTCGACGGAGCGGCCGATGGTGGCCAGCCGGCTTCCCACGACGAGGGCCACGAAGCTGATCTGGAAGGTGACGTGCGCGACGATCATGGTGCCCATGCCAAGGCGCAGGCCCCCCAGCGCCTGCCGGGCAGCCTCGAAGGCGAGGAGCATGCCCACGGCGAAGACGATGTCGGGAGTCACGACGGGAATGTAGACCACCGCGTCGACCATGCGCCGCAGCCACCGCGGCCAGGGGAAGCGCTCGAGCCCGACGGCAAGGAGGGTGCCCAGGGCGGTCGCCACGGCGGTGGAGACCGCGGCCAGCAGCAGCGTGTTGCCCGCAGCCGCGAGCACCACATCGTTTCTAGCGAGCTGGGCATACCACCTGAAGCTCAGACCCTTCCACGCCCCGCCGAAGCGCGCGGCGTTCAGCGACATCGCGGCCACGGCGAGCAGGGGCAGGTACAGGAAGATGAGCGTCCCGATCGCCACGACGGTGAGCGCCGGGTGCAGCCGGGTTTTCAAAGGAAGGTCACCTCGTCGCCCGAGCGGCGCAAGACGAGGAGGCCGACCATCGTGAGGAAGGTGAGAACGAGGCTCACGGCGGCGCCGAAGGGGAAGTCGCGGCTCACGCCGAACTGGTGCTGGATCAGGTTCCCCAGCATCCACGTCTTGCCTCCCCCCAGCAGGTCGGGAATCACGAAGGCCCCCAAAGCGGGGATGAACGTGAGGATGACCGCCGTGACGAGGCCAGGCAGCGTCTGCGGGAAGATGGCGTGGAAGAACACTCGCACGGAGCCCGCGTACAGGTCCCTGCTCGCCTCCACCAGGGCCCAGTCCAGCTTCTCGACGTTCGTGTACAGGGGCAGCACGGCGAAGGGCAGGGAGTTGGAGACCATGCCGACGTACAGGGCGAAAGTCGACGGGAACAGGGCAGCGGAGGGTTCGATCAGATGCAGCGCCTGCGCGATGCGAGCCGGCAGCATCTGGTTTCCCAGCAGGAGCATCCACGCGTAGGTGCGGATCACGAGGTTCGTGCAGAAGGGGATGATGATGAGGGCGAGCCAGAGGTAGCGCCGGCCTGGCGGCCGGCGGGCGATGAAGAAGGCGAGGGGGTAGGCGAGGGCGATGCACGCGAGGGTCGTGACGGCGGACACCAGGAACGTGCTTCCGAGGATCGCGAGGTACGCCCGGGTCCACCCGAAGGCATCGAAGCCCGCGAGCCGGGCGAAGTTGTCCAGCGTGAAGGTCCACTCGATGTCGCCCGCCGCTCCGCGCGTGGCCGCCGACCAGGCCACCATGGCCCCGAGGGGGGCGACGAGCAGGACGACGATCCAGAGAAGGGGAACCGCGAGGAGGGCCAGGCCGCGCGCCGTGAGCTTTCTGGTGGTGGCGAGCTCCCCGTACCAGACGAGGAGCCTATTCACCAAGCGCCTCCAGGTGCCGGGAGGGCAGCTCCAGCCAGACCTGCTGGCCGGGCTTCAGGGATGCGCTGGGCGAGCTTCGCAGGCGCAGGCTCCCGGGCTGGACGAACACGTCGAGGTGATCGCCCCGGTAGATGACCTCCGAGACGATCGCGCGCACGCCGTTCGCCTCGGGCTTTGCCGCGCGCACGAGAATGCGCTCGGGCCGGATGCACAGCGCGCCGCGCTCCCAGGAGGGATGGGCGCGGGGGGCGAAGGTTCCCATGTCCGTGTGCACGGAGCCGTTGTTCCGCCATGCGGGGATCAGGTTGGTGGTGCCGAGGAACTCGGCCACAAACCTGTTCACGGGCCTGTCATACACCTCGGAGGGGGGACCGGACTGGACGATGCGCGCCTCGCGCATGACGAAAATCCTGTCGCTCACGGTCATCGCCTCGTTCTGGTCGTGGGTCACCAGGACGAAGGTCTTGCTCAGCCTGCGCTGCAGCCTGCGCAGCTCGAGCTGGACCTCGGTGCGGAGCTTCGCGTCCAGCGCCGACATGGGCTCGTCGAGCAAAAGCACGTTGGGCTGGTTGACGAGCGCCCGCGCGAGGGCGACCCGCTGCTTCTGCCCTCCCGAGAGCTGGAACGTGCGCCGGTGGGGCATCTCGTCGAGATGAAGCATCTCTAAGGCCGCATGGACCCGCCGTTCGACCTCGGGGGCGGCGAACTTGCGGGCCCGCAGGCCGAAGGCGATGTTCTCGAAGACGTCGAGATGGGGGAAAAGGGCGTAGTTCTGGAAAACGGTGTTGACGGGACGGCGGTTTGCGGGCACGCGCGTGATATCCACGCCGCCGAGCGCGACCCGGCCGGCATCGCCGGTCTCGAGCCCCGCGATGATCCTCAAGAGCGTGGTCTTTCCGCAGCCCGACGGGCCCAGAATCGTCACGAACTCGCCGCTCGCGACGGTGAGCGAAACGTCGCTCAGCGCCGTGACGGAGCCAAAACGCTTCCCGACCCCCGTCACGGCAAGCTCGCAGCCCGCAGCCTCCTCTACCGCCCCCTCGAAGCGAAGGGCGGCGTCTCGGGAGCGCGCGCGCGTGCTGGCCAGCGCCGGGGCATTGTCAAGCGCCTGGAGAGAGGCGGCACCTGACAGGTTGTATGGCCTTGCCAACTCAGACAGACCTCCTCGGTTCCGTGAAAGCTGGAAACCGCACCTGAAGCCGAGGTCGAACCGATCGCTTCTTCCGTGCACCGGTAGTGTATTCGAGAAAAGAATGTTTTTGCAATACCTTGCGAGATATTTTTCTGGGGAAATCACGCTCCTCGGCGCCGGGGCGGACCGTTGCCCACCGCGCGCGAATAGTCCCTCAGGACGTTCATGATCCTGTCGCGGATGAGCCATTCGGGGTCATTTTTCAGAGCGCCCGCGCGCACCCTCGCGTATTGGTCCGGGAGGAACTGGCTCAGCAGGGAGCCGGGAATGGACAGGCCGCGAAGGTTTTCGATGAGGAGGCTCAGGGACTTCTCCACCTCGGGGATGTTCCAGTAGTACCTGATCCTGTCCAGCAGGCTGTACTTTCGCGAGAAGACGATCTGGCGCTCGTCTCCGGAGTAGTGGCCCTTCCAGTGGACGGGGTTCGCGCGCATGGCGCCGTCCATCGCCCCCACGATACCGGAAGCCTTCAGCGACGGGTGCAGACCGAGGAGCTCCTCTTCGATGCGGGTGAGCATGAAGACCGCTTCGCGCATGGCGCCGGTGAGGGAGGGCCCCACCTTGAGGATCGCGATGCCGTCCTCCACCATCTCGGCGAGGGCCCGCGGGGTCTGGTAGTCCGTCGCGTGCCCTTCGAACACCAGGCGCGGCTGCTCCCTGATCGCCCGGGAGAGATGCCCCGCCCGGGCCCTGTCGTACTCTCTGATCGTGCGGTCCCCGAAATCGACGCCGGGCTGCACGACCATGGCGATGACCCGCTCCCATGCCTCCCGCAGGCCCTTGTCCAGGAAGCTCTGGCGGATCCGATCGATGGTCTGCTCGAGCTCCTCCGTCGTCGTGATGTGGACTCCCGACTCCACCTCGTCGCTGCCTCCCGGCGTGGGCACGTCGCTGCCGATGACGTACAGCGGCGCGGGTCTCGCGCCGGCACACGACTGCTCCGCCACGGAACACAGCTCCGCGCACCTCTCGGCGATGATCCGCGGATCCAGAGGCGCCGCAGGATCGCCCGGGTCGCCCGCCAGACGCATGCTCGGGTCGAGGTGGATTTTCGTGAAGCCGGCCTCGATGTAGCGGCGGACCATGTCCCGGGCCTTTGCCATCGCCTCGGCGGCCTTCTCGGAGCGGAAGGGAAACGGTCCGAGGTGGTCGCCGCCGAGGATCACGCGCGAAAAGGGGAAGCCCCGGGCAGCGGCGACCGATTCGATGTATGCCCGGAAGTCCGCCGGCGTCAGTCCCGAGTAGCCGCCGAACTGGTTGACCTGGTTGCAGGTCGATTCGATCAGCACGGCGCTGTCGTCCGCCCGTGCCTGTTCGATCGCCGCTTCCACAACGTAGCGGTTGATGCTGCAGATCGAGTAGATGCCCCGCGGACGTCCCTGCTTCTGCAGGGCGAGGATGTCGTTCAGTGTCGGGACAAGCGCCATGGTGTGCTCCCTTCTTCCGAATCAGAGGCCCCGCAGCGCGCGGACGGTCTCGGGGCTGATGTCGCCCTCCATGGGCCCGAAGGCCGCGGCATTGAGCGCGCCTGCGGCCGCGGCGATCTGGGCGCACTCCCCGAGGGGCAGGTTCTCCAGGAGCCCGCAGAGGAAGCCGGCGTCGAAACAATCCCCCGCGCCCGTGGGATCCACCTCGCGCACCTCATAGGACGGCACGTCGATCTTCCCGTCCTTCGTGTAGACTGTGCATCCCCTGCTGCCGCGCTTGACCACGATTGTTTCCATGGGCGGCTTCCGCAAGAGCCTGCTCGCGGCCGCGTCGATGTCTTCAAGCCCGCTCAGCAGCTGGAGCTCCCGCTCGCCGGGGAGCAGGACCGAACAGGAATCCAGCACGGGGCCGATGATGCTCGGGACGCTCCGCCCGCTCAGCAGCTCGAAGCGGATGTTGGGGTCGAAACTGATCTTTGCCCCCTTGCTCGTGAAAAGCCCCACCGCCTTGAAGACCTCCGCCCGGAACTCCGCGTTGGGCATGAGCGCGCAGCCCATGATGTGGAGGAACCGGGGCTCGCCGATGTCCGCCGGCCCGGGCGCCCGGGCCATGACGGCGGGGGTGTTGTCCCAGTGGTAGAGGAACCGTCGCGACCCGTCCTCGAAGTACGTGACGAACGCGACGCCCGTGGCCTTGTCGGGCACGACGAGCACGTGGCTCGCGTCCACCCCGTCGCGCTTGAAGCGCCCCAGGATGCACCTGCCGAAATCGTCGTCGCCGACGCCGCTCACGATCGCGGCCGAATGGCCGAGCCGGGCCACGGTATCGATGAAGATGCCCGTCGCGCCGCTGGGGAAGGGTCCGAGGAAATCTCCCGTCTGGGAGAGGGACATGCCGCGCCGCGGCCTCATCACCTCAACCAGCAGCTCGCCCATTGTCCAGACCTCGGCCATGCCTGCCTCCTGGTTGCACTGCGCGGGGAGATCAGTTGAAGGAAACTGCACCCGCTAGCCGGCCCGACCGGCCTGCGCCCCTTCTTCGCAGCCGGTGATCAGTCCCACCACCTCATCGGGCGTGGTTTCTTTGGTGTTGCGCCCGGCAACCTTCTTCCCCCTGCGCATGATCACCAGTCAGTCGGTGACGGGGAAGATGTCGTAGAGATGGTGGCTGATGCGAATTCGGGAGTGCGTGCGCGAGCTGGCCAGCGCCGGGGCATTGTCAAGCGCCGGGAGAGAGGCGGCACCTGACAGGTTGTATGGCCTTGCCAACTCAGACAGACCTCCTCGGTTCCGTGAAAGCTGGAATCCGCACCCGAAGAGCCCCTCCGGTCGGACCGATCGCTTCTTCCGTGCGCCGGTAGGGTATTCGAGAAAAGAATGTTTCTGCAATACCTCCGAAGTTCTTTTCCGGGGAAATCGCGCGCCTCGGCGCCTTCAGCGCCCTCGGCGCCTTCAGCGCCCTCGGCGCCGGACGATGCCCAGCGCGACGAAGGCGAGCGCGGTGGTGATTCTTTGGGTATCCAAGAGATGGATAGCCGGGTATCCAAATTCGGCTCAACTAGGAGGAGCTGCCATTCCGGCTCGCCCTTTTTTATTCCTTCATTTCCTTGCTCAATCGACAATTAGAGATTTATCTGCTCCACACAATCAACGTGGCATGTTCATTGCAGTAAGAAGATTGGTTGTCAACCATTTCTCTATCAGAAACAGGAGGTTTGTATGAAGAGATCTCTCATCCTTGCCATCGCGATAGCACTCGTCGTGCTCATGGCGATGCCCGTGTTCGCCAAGGGCGGAGCGGAACCGGCTGCGAAGAAAGCGTATACCATTGCCTTCATGCCCGGCATCGCCGATCCTTTCTATTTTACAATGGAGAAAGGAATCAGGGCGAAGGCAAAGGAGCTCGGGGTGAACATTGTTGTGGGCGACTATCCTACGACATGGGGCCCCGAAGCCCAGCTGCCCAACCTCGATGCGCTTATGGCCAAGGGCGGCATCGACCTTCTCCTCATCGCCCCGACCTCGACCACGGCTCTCGTCGCGCCCCTGAAAAAGATCTACGACAAGGGCATCCCCGTCATCACGGTCGACACCTACCTCGGCGACGGCGACTACTCCAAGGCGAGCGACTACAACTTCCCGCTCGCGTACATCGGCACGGACAACAAGCTGGGCGGCAAGCAGGTCGCCGAGCACCTGGCCAAGCTGGTCGGTGAGAAGGGAAAGGTGTACGTTGTCAATACCAACCCCGATACCTCCTCCGTCGTCGACCGCGGCAAGGGGTTCAACGAGGGGATGGCTGAGTTCCCGAACATCGAGATCGTCGGCATGGACTGGTGCATGGACGTGCAGCAGAAGGCCATGGAGCAGACCACGGCGGCCCTCCAGAAGGACCCTGATATCGTCGGCATTTTCGGGGTCAACGTGTTCAGCGCCCAGGGCTCGGCGCAGGCGGTCAAGAACGCGGGCCTGGCTGGCGCCGTGAAGATCGCCTCCTGGGACGCGACCGAAACCCTCATCACCGCCCTGAAGGCGGGCGACATCGACCTCGTGCTCGCCCAGCTTCCCGGCGAGATCGGCTCGCTGGGCGTGGAGTCGGGCTACAAGTTCCTGAGCCAGAAGGTCGCGCCGAACAGGAAGATCATCCCGGGATTCCAGTTCTTCACCAAGGACAACGTCAACAGCGCCGACATGCAGCAGTACATCTACAAGAAGTAGCTCGGGTACTCCTCTGGGGCCGGTCCCCGGCGGGACCGGCCCTCCCTTTCAGCCTTTTCTTGCTCACGTTTGGATTGTGCTGTAGAATTGTCCGGATGGAGAGGTAACGGCGCATGCGTCATACATCTGTGGCTGTGGTCAACGGCAAGCCGCGATCGCCCGCGGTATCGATCCTCGCACGGCACTGGGCACTGTTGTTCCTCGCGCTCACGGTGACGGTCTTCTCATTCACGGGAAGGAATTTCTTCGCGCTGAACAACTTCCAGAGCATCATCCACCTCGCCACAACCGGGCTTCTGCTTGCTTCCGCGGAGACGTTCGTCATCATCGCGGGCGGCATCGACATTTCGATCGGATTCTTGCTGGGGCTCTCAGCCGTTTCCTCCGCCAGCACCATGCAGCTGCTTTTCGCCGCCGGGTGGTCGGCCCCGGCGAGCATCGTGGCGGGAATCTCGGTCGGCATGGCAGCGAGCATTGCCTGCGGGCTCGCGGCCGGCATCCTCATCGCCCGGTTCAGGGTCCCCCCTTTCATCGCGACCCTCGGGACCCAGGGCATCGCCATCGGCATCTCCTATCACATCTGCGGAGGGTTCCCCATCGGTTACCTTCCGCCGGGGCTCACCGAGATCGGCAACGGGTATCTTCTTTATATCCACCCGCCCAGCGGGGCATGGAGTTTCTTCCAGCGCCCAGACGGAATCGGCGCCTCCCAGATCAAGGACCTTGTGCGCATCATCCCCTTCTCCTTTGTTCTTCTGGCTGTCCTGCTCGCCGTGCTCTGGCACCTTCTGAAAAACACGCGCTTCGGCCAGCACACGTACGCCATTGGGGGCAGCATGGACGCGGCCGTGCGCGCGGGGATCGACACCAAGAAGCATCTCATTCTCGTCTACGTTCTTTCCGCGGCCCTCGCGGGATTTGCGGGCATCGTGGACGTTTTCCAGAGCGGGAACGGGAACTACACGACTTTCGGCGCGCAGCTGGAGCTGTTCGCGATTGCAGCGGTGATCATAGGAGGCGCGAGCCTCTTCGGCGGCAAGGGGCGGATCATTGCGTCCGTTGTAGGAGTGATCCTGCTCAAGGTGCTGGAAAACGGGCTCAACCTTTCCGGAGTGGAGCCTTTCTACCGCTACATCGCGGTCGGGCTCATCCTCATCGTGGCGGTCGTGATCGATCAGCTCTTCCCCGATCTTTTCTAGCGGCGCAAGGAGCACGGGCATGAGACGACGAACGGGATTCGCTTCCTTCCTCGGCCAGCGCTGGGCGGTGCTGTTTTTCCTTGTCGAGCTGGTGTTCTTCAGCTTCCTGGGCGGCGGCTTCTTCAGCCTCAACGGCATGCAGATCGTTCTTTTCTATAGCACGACCCTCGCCCTCCTGGCCACCGCGGAGACCTTCGTCATCGTCACCGGGGGCATCGATTTCTCGGTCGGCTTCGTCATGGGATTCGCTTCCGTGGTATCGGCAAAGCTCGCCGCCGCTTTCGACCGCATGGGGCTGCCGCCCGAGCTCTCCCTGACGTTCGCCGTCCTCGCCACCCTGGCGATGGGACTCTTGCCCGGGTTCGTGAATGGGATGCTCGTCGCCCGCCTGAAGGTCCCGCCCTTCCTCGCCACGTTCTCCGTCCAGGGGATCACCTACGGCGTTTCGCTGATCCTGACCAAGGGTTCCGCCGCCACGAACGTGCCCAATCTCGCCAACGTCATCGGCAACGGCTACTTCATGTATTGGGTGCGAGGCAGAGGCCTGTCATTCTTCCTGCGGCCCGACGTGCCGCGCGGCACGAACGTGGTCGAGATCATCCCCACCATGGTGGTCGTCACTATCCTCTTCGTCGCCATCGCGGCCTTCCTCCTCAAGCGAACGCGTTTCGGGCAGCACACGTACGCGATCGGCGGGAGCATGGACGCCGCGGTCCGAGCGGGAATCAACACGAAGAAGCATCTCGTCCTCATCTACGTCATCTCTTCGTTCCTCGCCACCCTGTCGGGGATCATCTACATGTTGGAGTATGTGACGGGCAAGTCGGATGCGGGGTCCTCTTTCATGCTGGATGCGGTCGTTGCGGTCGTCATCGGGGGGGCGAGCCTTTTCGGCGGCGCGGGGACCGTGTGGAAGACGATCCTCGGCGTGCTCATCCTCTCTGTGTTGGAAATGGGACTGAAGATGATGGGGGTTCAGACATTCGACAAGTTCATCGCGGTGGGGATCATCTTGGTTTTTGCCGTGCTGATCGACCAGTTCTTCCCCGAGTTGATACACAAGGAGGACTAGCGCAATGGGATACCTGCTTGAAGTCAGGGACATCACCAAGCGGTTCGGGGGCCTCGTGGCCGTGAACAACGTGAGCATGGGCGTTCACGCGGGCGAAGTCGTCGGCCTGCTCGGGGACAACGGAGCGGGGAAGTCGACGCTGATCAAGGTCATCTCGGGCGTGTACCAGGCCGAGGAGGGGAAGATCTTCTTCCAGGACAAGGAGGTGCACATCGCCTCCCCCATGGACGCCCTGGCGATGGGCATCGAGACGATCTACCAGGACCTCGCCCTGGCGGAGAACCTCAACACCCCGGCGAACATCTTTCTGGGTCGGGAGAAGATGAAGAAGGCGCTGGGGTTCCTGAACGTCCTGGACCACCCGTACATGCAGGCCGAGAGCCGCAAGGTCCTCGAGAAGCTCGACATCCTGATCCCGTCCCTGCGGAATCGCATTCGGGCGCTCTCCGGCGGACAGCGCCAGGCGGTGGCAATCTCCCGCTCCATCTACTGGGACGCCAAGTTTCTCATCATGGACGAGCCCACCGCCGCCCTCGGGGTGGCGGAGCAAAAGAAGGTCATCGGCACGATCAACCTTCTGAAGAGCCATGGGATCGGAATCATCGTCATCAGCCACCAGATGCACGACGTGTTCCAGGTGGCCGACAGGCTGATCATCATGCGCCGCGGGGAAAAGGTGGCGGAGAGGATCACGCGCGACACGACTGCCGACGAGATCGTCAGCTTGATAGTAGGGGCGGAAACGGTAGCCCGATAGGGGGTTCATGAAGCTTTTTCGGAAAACGCTCCTCTTCTTCATCGGCATCATCGCCTTCCAGTCCATCCTGACGATCCTCCTCGTCACGAACGTCACCCGCAGAGCGAACTCGGCCGACGCCCAGCGGGAGGTGGAGAGCGAGGCGTCGATCCTGTACGACGGGTTCAACTCTTGGAAGCGTCAGATCTGGAAGAGCCTCATCGTCATCGCGAACGAGCGTGCTCTCGCCCGCCAGCCCTCGACTGGCTCAGCCCGCTCCTTGAAGGAGCTCCTGCTCGAAACGAAGGTCGACATCCTCGTGCTCAAGGATTCGCGCGGCTTCATCTCGCAGCTCGTCCAAGCCGCGCCGGGCGCGTTTCTGCTTTCCGACCTCCAGGAGCTCGCGAACGCGAAGCTTCACCCGTACATCGAGCTGCTGATGGTTCGGGGCATCCTCTGTCTCGTCGGGGTGACGACTCTCGCCGAGCGGGGTGAGCTGGAGAGGCAGACCGATGTGTTCCTTCTCAAGCGCATCGACGCCGAGTTCTGTTTGCAGCTCACGCTGAACCGGAGGTCCTGCGTCGCTTTTCTCCGAGGCGCCGATCTTCTCGCGGGCTCGCTCCCGCCCGGCTTGTCTCCCGCCTTCTTCGATCCGACCACTCTGGAGAGCGCGTATCGAGAGATGTACGACCAGCGCCTGGGGAGGGAGAGTTACAATGTCGCCTTCCAGAGGCTCGGCAGGCTCGATCACTCCCAGGAGGGGGAGGAGCTGTTCCTCGGGACGTTCCTCTCCAACGGCCCGTACGACGCGAAGCTGCTCCTGCTTGATCGGACCATCCTCGTGGTATCGCTTGCGGGGGCGCTCCTCACCATCGTGGTCAGCCTGTTCCTGTCCCGCAACATCACTCATCCCATCGCTGACCTCCTCGGGGGCATGGAAAGGATGCGGAACGGCGCCTGGGACACGCAGGTGCGCGCGCACGGAGGGCATGAGATCAGCCGCCTCTTTCATGGATTCAACGATATGGCGCGAGAGCTGCGCGATCATATTCGCGAGACGGTGCTGCTGAAGGAGTACAACGAGAAGATCATCGACTCCATCAGGGCGGGGATCGCCATCGTCAACCGGGACCTCGTCGTGGAGAAAGCGAACAACTCGTTTCTCGAGTCCTTCGGTCTCGACAGCGCGCGGGTCGTCGGGGCGCCCCTCACGATGCTCCCCATCGACATCCTCGACGAGGCCGTCGTGGAGAGGATCATCTCCATCCTTCGCAGGGAGAGGGAATCCTTCTCCGAGGTCAAACGCTCACGATCCGGCAGAGTCTACGAGATGCGCCTGTACCCCTTCTATAGCTCCGAGGGCGAGTTTCACGAGGCCTCCGGCTGCGTGCTCATGACGGACGACATCAGCGCAAAAACCGGGCTGGAGGAGAAAATCTTCCAAGCCGAGAAGCTCTCCACGATCAGCATGCTCTCGGCGGGCATGGCCCACGAGATCAACAACCCGCTCAGCTCCATCCTCACGAATGTTCAAAATCTCATCGACGAGGAGGCGAACGCCGAGCGGAAGGTTTCACTTCGGTGGATCGAGCAGGAAACCCGGCGCATCGCTCGCATCGTTCAGGAGTTGCTCAACTTCGCCTCGACGGACTCGGGCCGCGCCTCTGGTTCCGACGTCAACAGGGTCGTGGAGGAGGTGATCCGCCTTGCCCGTCACTCCCTCACCCATGAGGGGATGATCAGGATCGACGCGCGGCTCGCACCGGGGCTCTCCCCGTCGGTGGTCAGCACAGACGAGCTGACGCAGGTGGTGATCAATCTGCTTAAAAACTCCCTTCAGGCTATTCGGGGCCCGGGGAGGATCCTGGTGAGCACGCGCCTGGCCGACGATGCCGGGAGGATCTCACTTGCCGTCTCCGACACGGGCGAGGGGATTCCACGGGAAATCATCCCGAGGATTTTCGATCCTTTTTTCACCACCAAGACCAACGGGGCTGGGACAGGGCTGGGCCTCTCGGTGGTCTACGGAATCGTGACCAAGTATGGAGGATCGATCGACGTGAGGAGCCGGGAGGGGAGGGGAACGCGGATCGCGCTGCTCTTGCCCTCGCGGCGAGGGGAGGGGGCATGAAGGGCGCATCGATCCTCATCGTGGACGACGAGGAGGGGATCCGCCACGGCCTGGAGAACCTCTTCCGAAGGGAGGGGTTCACCGTGCACGCCGCCGCTGGCTGCGACTCGGCGGTGTCGGCAGCAGCGAAGTTCCCGATCGACGTCGCCGTTGTGGACATCCGGCTTCGCGGGGGGCAGAGCGGGATCGACCTGCTGAAGCAGCTCAAAGTCCTTGAACCGGACATCGTCGTGATCGTCATCACGGGCTTCGGGAGCATCGATACTGCGGTCGCCTCGTTGAAGGCCGGCGCCGCGGACTACTTCCTGAAGCCTATCGACAACGGAAAGCTCCTCGACGCCGTTCGGAAGAACCTCGCGCTGCGAGCCCTCGCGAGCGAGAACAGATTCCTCCGCGACGAGCTCAATCAGCGGTCCATCCCCCACCAGTTCGTGACCCAGGACCCCGCCGTGCGCGCCTTGATCGGCAAGGCTGACAAGGTGAAGGACACCCCGGTCACGGTTCTCATCACCGGCGAGAGCGGGACGGGGAAGGAGGTGCTCGCGCGCTACATCCATTGCACGAGCACCCGCAGAGAGGCGGAGTTCGTTCCCATCAATTGTGCGGCGCTCTCCGAGAGCCTCCTGCTCTCCGAGCTGTTCGGCCACGAGTTGGGCGCATTCACGGGGGCTGTGGAGAGGAAGAGAGGGAAGTTCGAGCTCGCTGACGGCGGCACGCTTTTCCTCGACGAGATCGGCGACATGTCGGCGGAGATCCAAGCGAAGCTCCTGCGCGTCATCGAGGAGTCGAGCTTTGAAAGGGTCGGCGGGGTGAAGCGGATCAGCGTCGACGTGCGAATCATTGCGGCGACGAACAAGGACCTCCCCGCCCTCATCCGAAAGGGGAGGTTCCGCGACGACCTGTACTATCGCCTCAACGTGGTGTCCTTCCACTTGCCTCCCCTGCGGGAGCGCAGGGGCGACATCCCGCTCCTTGTCGTGCACTTTCTCACGAAGTACAGCGAGCGATACTCACGGGAGCCTGTTACGCCCGCTGCAGAGACCATGGCTGCCTTAACCGCCCTCGATTGGCCGGGGAACGCGCGGGAGCTGGAGAACGTGATGAATCAGATGGTGCTGTTGGGGGAAAAGAGCTTCACTGTACAGGCCAGCACGGCGCTCGTGGTGGAGCAGTGTCTGGAACCGGGGCCTGATATCCCTGCCGGGACGGCGCTGAAGAGGGCGGTAGAGGCGATGACAGGGCGATGCGAGAGGCGGCTTATCGCTGAAAGCCTTGAGAGGAACGGCGGGAACAAGTCGAAGACCGCACGCGAACTGGTTATTACTCGGAAGACCTTGGCGAAGAAGATGGCGAAGCACGGCTTGTAGGCCGTGCGATCAGGAACCGCGCAGTCGCTTCGGCGGCTGTGTTTCCCGCCGAGTCGAGAAGGCGCCCCTCGGTTCGCACGATTCTCCCTTTTATTTCCGACACTCTCCCCACCGCACGGATGACGGAGCCTGTCAGCACAGGCTTCAGGAACCGCACGGTCATCTCCGCGGTCACGGCCGAATCGGCCGCGCCCCCGATCCCGATGCACGCGTGGGCCATGATCTCGTCGAGGATCGTCGAGAGCAGGCCTCCGTGCGTCATGTTCCTCCACCCGGAAAACCAGTCCGGCACGGTGAGCACGGTCTCCGCCGAGCCCGGCTCTGGATACGTTATAGCGAGGTGCAGCCCCCTCTCGTTGTCGGAGCCGCAGCAGAAGCAGAGGTTGTCGCGCTCGATGTCAAGGATGCGAGGCATGCCTCTCAGAATAGCGGAATGCGGGACAGCAGGCTACCCGCAGAGCCATTGTCGATTGCTCTCGAATGCTTGCATTTTCTCACTTGACGCAACCCCGCTGGCGAGTATAATCACGGGCCGAAATCCCATGAGAACAAAGACATTCCGCGGTGGCGTTCATCCTCCGGAGAACAAGCACTGGACCGAGGGCAAGCCCATCGAGACCATGCCCCTGCCCCGGAAGGTGATCATTCCCCTCCAGCAGCACACCGGCGCGCCCTGCGAGCCGGTCGTGAAGGAAGGGGACCAGGTCGTGGCTGGGCAGAAGGTCGGCGAGAGCACGGGCTTCGTGTCCTCGCCCGTCCATGCGAGCATCTCGGGGAAGGTGACGGCGATCGCCCCGCTCCCGCATCCGGCCATCCCGCTTCCCGTCCGGTCCATTGTGATCGAGGCGCCGGCCGACGGGCCCGTCGACGGAGGGGCGTGGACCGCGACACGGGACTGGCAGGGTCTCTCCGCCCAGGACATCCGCGAGCGCATCAAGGAGGCGGGCGTCGTCGGCCTCGGCGGCGCGGCCTTCCCGACCCACGTCAAGCTCAGCCCTCCCCCGGAGAAGAAGGTCGACAGCCTCATCCTGAACGGGGTCGAGTGCGAGCCGTTCCTCACGGCCGATCACCGGCTCATGGTGGAGAAGGCCGAGGGCATCATCGAGGGGGCGCGGATCATCCTGAAGGTCCTCGGCCTGCCGAAGGCCTTCATCGGCATCGAGGCGAACAAGCCCGACGCCATCGCGCACCTCGGGGAGCGCTGCCGCTCACTCGGCGCGCCGATCGAGGTCGTTGCGCTGAAGGTGAAGTATCCCCAGGGCGCGGAGAAGCAGCTCATCAAGGCGATCCTGAACCGGGAGGTGCCCAGCGGCGGCCTGCCCTTCGACGTCGGGGTGATCGTCCAGAACGTGGGAACCGCCTTCGCCGTGTACGAGGCCGTGGCCCGGGGCAAGCCCCTGGTCGAGCGCGTGCTCACGGTGAGCGGGGACGGGGTGAAGGAGAGGAAGAACCTCCTCGTGCGCATCGGGACTCCCTTTTCCGAGGTCATCGCCTTCTGCGGCGGGCTCGGTACGGACGCCGATGGCGGGGCCGGTGAGCGGCGCGTGATCATGGGCGGTCCCATGATGGGCCTGGCGCAGTACACCCTCGATGTCCCCGTGGTGAAGGGGACCAGCGGAATCCTCGCGCTGGCGAAGGGAGCCCGGGGCGAGAAGCCCACCGTCTGCATCAAGTGCGGCCGGTGCGTGGAGATCTGCCCCATGTACCTCATGCCCAACAGGATCAGCGACTATGCCGAGATCGAGAACTTCGATCTGTGCGACCAGTACGGCGTGAAGGACTGCACCGAGTGCGGGGCCTGCGCCTACATCTGCGACGTGCGCCGGCCGATGGTCCACCTGGTGAAGTACGCGAAGCTCAACCTCGCGAAAAAGAAGAAGCAGGGGTAACGGGCATGGACAGCACATTCATCGTTTCCGTCTCCCCGCACCTGCGCGACCGCGAGAACGCCGCCAGGGTCATGCGCGCGGTCAGCATTTCGCTCACCCCGGCGGCCCTCGCGTCGATCTATATCTTCGGCTGGCGCGCAGCTCTCGTGATCGCAGTTTCCGTCGTGGTCTCGGTCATCACCGAAGTCCTGAGCCAGCTCGTTTTCAAGCGGGAGATCACCGTCCGTGACGGGAGCGCGGTCGTCACGGGGATCCTCCTCGCCTTCACGCTGCCGGTCCAGACCCCGCTGTGGATGGCCGCGGCCGGCGCATTCGTCGCGATCTTCCTGGTCAAGCAGCTGTTTGGCGGCATCGGCCACAACATCTTCAACCCCGCCCTCGCAGCCCGGGCCGTGCTCCTGTCATCCTTCCCCGTGGCCATGACGGCATGGTCGACGCCGGTGCTCTCCCTCGGCCGGGTCGACGCGACAGCGGCCGCCTCGGCTCTCGGCATGGTGAAGGAAGCTGCCAAGGCGGGGGGCGGCGCGGGGCTGCCCTACGGGTACCTCGACCTGCTGCTCGGGGCCGTGCCGGGTTCCCTTGGAGAGACCTGCAAGGCGGCGCTCCTTCTGGGCGCCGCGTTCCTGATGATCCGGAGGATCATCGACTGGCGCATCCCCGTCACTTTCCTGGGCAGCGTGGGGCTGCTCTCGTTCATCGTGGGCAAGGACCCCCTGTTCGCCGTGCTCTCGGGCGGGCTCATCCTCGGCGCCTTCTTCATGGCCACCGACTACGTCACCGCGCCGACCACGCCGAACGGAAGGCTCATCTTCGGCCTGGGCTGCGGCGCCGTCACCTTCCTCATCCGCCAGTACGGAGGCTTCCCCGAGGGGGTCTGCTACGCCATCCTCTTCATGAACTGCCTCTCGCCCCTGATCGAGCTGTACGTGCGGCCGCGCCGGTTCGGCGTGGCGCGCGCAGGGCGCCGAAGCGCCGAGCTGAAAGGGGGCGCGAAATGAAGGGGACGCTGAAGCTGGCCATCATCCTGTTCATCGTCTGCGGCCTCGCCGCCGGAGCCCTCGGGTTCGTGAACGCGGCGACCAAGGATAGGATCGCCGAGTATGCGCGCATCGCGAAGCTAGAAGCGCTGAAGAAGGTCTTCCCCGAGGCGGATGAGTTCAAGGAAACCGACTCGGGAAAGGCATGGGACGCCGTGAAGGGCGGCTCGTCGATCGGCTCGGTCCATCTGGTTGCCACGCAGGGCTACTCGGGACCCATCGAGGCGGTGTTCGGCATGCGGGCGGACGGAACCCTTACCGGCGTGCGCGTCCTCCTGCAGACCGAGACGGCGGGTCTCGGGGCCAAGATCGTCGGCGACAAGTTCCTCGGGCAGTTTGCGGGCCGGCTGCGCTCCGAGGTAGCACTCACCAAGGACGACGCGGCGAACGGACGCATCGATGCGATCGCCGCGGCCACGATCTCCTCGCGCGCGGTCACGAAGGCGATCCGGGCAGCCGCAGATGCGGCCGGGGGAGGCAACTGAGATGGAGATGAAGAAGAAAGTGAGCCCGTGGCAGGAGCTCACGAAGGGCTTGTTCCGCGAGAACCCGATCCTCATCATCATGCTGGGCCTGTGCGGCGCGCTTGCCTGCTCGACGGACGCCACCAACGGGGCCGGCATGGGGATCGCATTCACCTTCGTCATGATCTGCTCGAACGTGGTCGTGTCGCTCATCCGGAAGATCACGCCGAATCAGATCCGCATCCCCGTGTTCATCACCGTCATCTCGACCTTTGTCACGATCATCGACTACGCGATGAAGGCGTACGCGCCTTCTCTGTCGCAGTCGCTGGGAGTGTTCGTGCCGCTCATCGTCGTGAACTGCATTGTCATGGGTCGGGCGGAGGCCTTCGCGAGCAAGAACGGCGTCCTCGCCTCCCTGATGGACGGCATCGGGATGAGCATCGGCTTCGGCGTGGTCATCACCCTGATGGGCGCGATCCGCGAGTTCTTCGGAGCGGGGACGCTCTTCGGAGCGCAGGTTCTGGGCGCGTGGTACCCCCCGGTTCTCATCTTCGTCCTTCCCCCCGGGGCCTTCCTCGTGATCGGGTTCCTCATGGCGATCCAGCAGCGGATCATGAAGCGGTAGGGAGGAGCGCACCGTGATATCGAGCGATATGAACCTGTTTCTGATCTTCCTCAGCGCGATGATCGTGAACAACATTCTGCTGATCCGCTTCATCGCCCTGTGCTCGTTCTTCGGCATCTCGAACAACATCCAGACCTCGGTCGGAATGGGCATCGCGGTCATCTTCGTCATGGTGATGGCCTCCAGCATCTCCTGGATCGTCTACCACTTCATCCTGATCCCCTTCGACCTGCTGTACCTCCGCACCGCGGCCTTCATCCTCACGATCGCCACTTTCGTGCAGCTCGAGGAGATGGTCATCAGGAAGATGTTCCCCGCCCTCTACAGGGCCATGGGCATCTACCTCCCCCTCATCGTGGTCAACTGCGCCGTGCTCGCGGCGGCGTTCCTCATCATCGACTACAACCTCAGCTTCATCAAAAGCCTCGTCTACACGATCGGAGTCGGGGGCGGCTATCTGGTGGCGATCGTGATGTTCGCCGCCATCCGCGAGCGCATCGCCCTGGCGCCGATCCCGAAGTCGTTCAAGGGGTATCCCATCACGTTCATCACGGCGAGCCTCATGTCGCTCGCCTTCCTCGGATTCAAGGGGTTGTTCGGCCTATGAGCGTTCTCACCATCATCGTTCCCATCCTCGCCCTCGGCCTGCTCGGGACGGCATTCGCCCTGCTGCTGGGCTTCTCGTTCAAGAAGTTCGCGGTGCACCTCGACCCCAAGCTGGAGGGGGTGCTCGCGGCGCTGCCCGGCTCCAACTGCGGCGCCTGCGGCTATGCGGGCTGCATCGGGCTAGCCGAGGCCATCGCGGCGGGCAAGGCCGAGGCCACCGGCTGCGTGGCAGGCGGCAACGCAACGGCCCAGGCCGTGGCAGAAGTGCTGGGCATTTCCCTGGAGCCGAAGACGGAGCTGGTCGCCTTCGTGGGCTGCCGGGCCGGGCGCAGCACGGCGCGAATGCTCTTCGAGTACGAGGGGGTGGAGAACTGCCAGGCCGCCAACCTCTTGTTCGGAGGCGACAAGGCCTGCGCGTGGGGCTGCCTCGGGCTGGGCAGCTGCGAGAGGACCTGTCCCTTCGACGCGATCCACGTGAACGCGGACGGTCTCGCCGTCGTGGATCGGGAGAAATGCACGTCCTGCGCGAAGTGCGTGGCCGCCTGCCCGCGGCACCTCATCGACATGGTGCCCAAGAGCCAGGACGTCCTGGTCGCCTGCAAGAACCGCGACCGGGGAAGGAAGGCGAAGGACGTGTGCCCCATCGCCTGCACGGCGTGCAAGATCTGCGAGAAAAACTGCCCCGACGACGCGATCCACGTGATCGACAATCTCGCCGTGATCGACTTCCCGACGTGCACCCAGTGCGGCACCTGCGTGGAGAAGTGCCCGCAGTCCTCCATCATCAGCGTGTCCGGCAAGTACCACGCGAAGAAGAAGGAAGGCGAGCCAGTTGGCGCGGCCGACGGCTGAGAAGCCCGCGCCCGGCAAGCCAGCGGCCGGCCTTCTCGCCGTCGTGGCGGCCGTTGCCGCGACGATCCTGTTCTGGGGGTCGGCGTTTGCCGGCATCCGGGCCGGTCTCCACTCATACTCGCCGACCCATCTCGCCCTGCTGCGCTTCCTCACGGCCTCCGTGGCGCTCGCCGTCTACGCCCTGGCCACGCGCATGCCCCTGCCCGCACAGCGCGACCTGCCGCACATCTTCCTGCTGGGCCTGCTCGGCTTCGCCTTCTACAACATCGCGCTGAACATCGGCGAGCAGAGCATTCCGGCGGGACCGGCGGCCCTGCTGATCCAGACGGTGCCGATCTGGACCGCGCTCGCCGCGACGCTCTTTCTCAGGGACCGCCTGCGCCTCTTCGGCTGGATCGGCATCGCGATCAGCTTCGCCGGGGCTCTCGTCATCGCCCTCGGAAAAGGCGGAGGCTTCGATCTGGGCTGGGGTGCAGGGCTCGTCGTGCTCGCCGCGATCTCCGCGAGCGCCTACAACATCATCCAGAAGCGGATGATGGAGCGCTACAAGCCGCAGCAGATCACCGCGTACGCAGTCTGGGCGGGCACGATCCTGCTCCTCCCATTTTTCGGCGGGCTGGCGGGCGAGGTGCGAACGGCGGCTCTCCCGGACACACTCGCCGTGCTGTACCTCGGCATCTTCCCCGCGGCGATCGGCTACGTCACCTGGGCATACGTGCTGTCGCGGTTTCCCGCAGGCCGGGCGGCCAGTTTCCTGTACGCCGTGCCCGTCATGGCGTTCCTCGTCGGCTGGCTGTGGCTGGGAGAGGCGCCCACAGTGATCGACGCCATTGGAGGCTCACTCGCGCTGGGCGGCGTGGCGGTCGTGAACACGCTGGGCAGGCCTTCTATCCCTTCCCGCCTGCGGTGAAGAGGACCAGTTTCCGCGCGCCGAAGTTCCAGAAGAAGATGAGCGCGGCAGCGATGACCTTCGAAGCCATATAGAAGATCCCCAGCGGTTCCGTGAATACCCACAAGAGGGCCTCGTTCAGCCCCAGGCCGATCGCGCCGACGGCGATGTAGATGATGTACTCGACAGCCTTCGACGAGAAGCGCCGCACGGGGAAGACCCATGTCACGCTCAGGACGTAGCTCACTGTCGTGCCGGCGAGGAAGGAAATGCCGGCGGAGATCAGGTAGTGCAGCCCTGCCGCTTCCGTGAGAAGCACGAGGACGGCGAAGTCGATCGCGAAAGCGACAAGGCTGACGAGGACCGATTTGAGCAACTGCGCCGTGACCCTATGTTCCAATGGCTCCACCGCTCCCCGTCTTTGCTGACGAGTTTGTTGCCATTCTATATGCAGATCGCGGGAACGCAAGCTTCGCATGATAGAAGGCTGTGGCAAGAGCCATGTTCACAGAATGGAGATAATTGACATAAAAAATTCTTGTTGACAAGCGGCGCCAGATGCTTCATAGTGTAAACATGTCTGACCAAGTTGTATATACAGGTAAGCAACAGCAGATCCGACAGTGGATCCTGGAGGCGATCAGGACGGGCCAGATCATCCCCGGCGACAAGCTGCCGTCGGAAAGCGAGCTGTGCAGCAAGCTCGGCACTTCCCGAGGCTCGGTCAGGCAGGCGATCACCACGCTCGTGAACGAGGGGTGGCTGAGAAGCCAGAAGGGCGTGGGCACGTTCTGCGTCATGAAGGACAGGCGGCTCACGATGGACATCGGGCTGATCTGCTTCCATTCCGGCTCGTACATCTTTCCCCGCATCGCACGGGGGTGCGACCAGATCGCCCACCGCAGGGGCTTCCACATCCTGTTGAACCAGTCCGACTACGACACTGCCCGCGAGAGGGAGATCCTGACGAAGCTGCGAAAGAGGGGCGTCGACGGAATCGTCATCGAGCCGATATTCGACGGGTCCAGTGCGTCGAACGTGGATCTTCTCGAGGAGATCGAGGCCGACGGGATTCCCGTCATCCTGCTGGACAACTACTTCCCCGACAGGGGATTCACGCGGATCGCCATGGACGACGCAGCCGGCGGCCGTCTGGTCGCCTCCCATCTCTGGGACAGAGGGCATCGCAGGATCGGGGTCGCGTATGGAAGCGGCTACCTTCCCAAGAAGCTGAGGAGGGATGGGGCCGCGCGACTGCTCGAGGAGGCGGGCGCCGGGATCCGCGAGGAGTGGCTCCTCGCCTGCGAGGAGCCCGTCTCCACTGGCAGGGCCTTCGCGGCGCTGGATGCTTTCCTTGCGAAGGGAAGCTCGAAGGCAGGTGATCTGCCGACGGCGATGATCTGCACGAGCGACGAGGAGGCGATGGAGCTGTTCAAGGCCGCGGAGGCCCGCGGGATGAAGATCCCCGACGATCTCTCGGTGATCAGCTTCGACAACTCCAGCCTCGCGGAGCTCCCGGGCATCTCGCTGACCTCTGTCGACCATCCGGGACAGTACATGGGGGAGCTCGCGGTGCAGGTCCTGCTGGAGAGGGTCCTCAATCCCGGTATCGCATGCCGGACCACCTCTCTCATCGCGCCCCGCCTCGTCGAGAGAAACTCCGTTGCGAACATCCAGCGCCCACGAGTGGACGCTGAGTGAAAATAGAGGAGGAGAATATGAGAAGGTTCGTGCATTTCTGGCTGGCCTCGCTCCTGCTGCTGCCGGTGGCGAGTTTTGCAGGCGGAGGGCAGGAGGGAAAGGCCGGGGAGCAGAAGGCCGCAGAGGAGAAGGTCGTCACTGTCTTCGCCAGCTCCAAGGCGATGGCGGACAACAGCTGGACGCTGAGGAATGACGCCTTCGAGAAGGAGACCGGCATCAAGGTGGATCTGCAGCTCGTGCCGGGATCGGAGGAGGATTTCTACGACAAGACGGACATTGCCGTCATGGGCGGGGACACGACGGACTGCATCCGCCTCACCAACCCGCTCAACATCGCCCGCTACGTAGGGGCCGGATTCCTCATGCCCCTGGACGACCTGCTGAAGAAAGTTGGCAGCGACCCCCAGAAGGTTTTCGGCAAGTTCCTGAAGAAGCACGACGGAAAACTGCTCTACCTGCCCTACGAGCAGTCCATCCACTCCGTCTACTACAACAAGAAGATCTTCGACGAGGCGGGCGTGCCCTATCCCAAGGCCCCGTGGACATGGGACGACTACATCGCCACCGCAAAGAAGCTCACGAACAAGGACAAGGGGATCTACGGCTCCTACTTCGTTCTGGACTGGGAGTACTACTATTACATGATCGCCCGGCAGAGGAACATCTCCGCCTACAAGGCCGACAGGTCCTCGAACTACGACACCCCCGCCTTCAAGGAGGCCATGAAGTTCATGTACGACCTCGGCGAGACGCACAAGGTCCAGCCGACCTTCAAGGAGTACCGGGCGAACAAGTACGGCTGGGACACCTGGGCGGCGACGGGGAAGTTCGGCATGATCTGCATCGGAAGCTGGTTCACGGGGCTGCTCACGGACGAGGTGACCTACCCGAGGGATTGGGACTGGGGGATCGTGGAGACCCCCGCGGCCGGGCCCAGCGGCAAGAACAACCTGATGGCCGGCGGGGTCTGGGCGGTGCTGAAGAAGGCGAAACACACGCTGAACGCCGCCCGCTACGCGGCGTGGGTTAGCGAGCGCTGGTACGTGGAGGGCGGCGGCATCCCTGCCCGCGTGAACCTCACCGAGGCCGAAGTCCAGGACCTGCTGGGGGGCATCGCGGGAAAATCGAGAGGGTCCGTCACCGTCGCGGATCTGAAATCGGCCCTGCTGCAGAACTCACTCGGCGTCGTGGACGAGAAGGTGACCGGGCCGAAGGCGAAGGAGTACACGGACATCATCTATCGGCAGGCCGAGCTGTACATGTCGGGCGAGCAGCCGCTGGATGAGACGATGAAGCAGATCAAGGAACAATCCGACAAGATTCTCCTGCAGAAGTAGAATCGCATCGCGGGGCCCCCCGCGGGGCCCCCCGCGGGGCCCCGCTCTCCGAGGAGGGAGACGGTGCAGGTCCGCTCATCATCACGGCTGACACGATTCACTCCGCGCGACAGCAGCACCGCCTTGCTCTTCATCGGCCCGTTCTTCCTCGGTTTCGTGCTGTTCAATCTTCTCCCGCTCTTCTACAGCATCTTCCTCAGCTTGGTGGACTTCAACACCCTGGGGCAGATCCGCACGGATCGGTTCGTCTGGCTCGCGAACTACGCGAGGGCGTTCGCCGACCGCCTCGCCCTCGCCTCCTACGGCAGGAGCTTCCTGTTCTCCCTGCTGTACGTCGCGGGCATCATCGTGGCATCCCTCTTCCTGGCCCTGCTCCTGAACCGCGATCTGTACCTGCGCACGCTGAGCAGGACGATGATCTACATGCCCTACGTGGCGAACGTCATCGCCATCGGGATGGTCTGGTCCATCGTGCTCAACCCGTACAATGGTCCCGTCAACGCGCTGCTCGCTCTCGTCGGGGTGCCCGAGGAGTCCCTTCCCCAGTGGCTGCTCGGCGTGCGCAGCAGCCTCCCCACGCTGGCGGGAATCAAGGTCTGGCAGAACCTCGCTTTCCAGACCATCGTGTTCCTCGCTGCGCTCCAGGAGGTGCCGCGCGAGCTGTACGAGTGCGCTCAGATCGACGGTGCGGGCTGGTGGCGGAAGCTGTTCCGCATCACGCTCCCGCTGATCTCGCCCACCACGTTCTTCCTCGTGGTCGTCACGGTCATCGGCTCGTTCAACAGCTTCGCCCTCGTGAAGGCCCTCACAAATGGCGGGCCCGGTTCCGCGACGCGGATCATCACGCTGTTCATCTACGAGCAGGCATTCAAATATTCCTACTACAGCTACTCGAATGCGCTTGCCTGCCTGCTGTTCCTCTTCATCCTCGCCGTCACCGTCGTGCAGTGGAGGCTCCAGAAGAGATGGGTGCACTACTGAGCTCTCAGAAAGCGAGGGGCGTCGCCCTCCAGGCCGCCCTCTCCCTTTTCGTGTTCGCCGTGGGGCTGCTCATGATCACCCCCTTCCTCTTCATGCTGTCCGCCTCCTTCAAGCTTCCCGGACTCGTGTTCGTGGAGCCGCTGCGGTTGATCCCGCGCGTTGTCTTCCTGGGCAACTTCCAGCGCGTGTTCAGCGACCGCCTGTACCCGCTGTGGTACTGGAACAGCATCAGGATCGTCCTTCTCACCATCCCTCTGAGGGGCTTCGTCGTGTCGCTGGCCGCCTACGCCTTCGCCCGGCTCCGCTTCCGGGGCAAGAACCTCCTGTTCCTGCTCTTCATGGCGACAATGATGATCACCCCGGAGGCGACGCTCGTCCCCCGCTATCTCCTGTACAAGGCATTCGGGCTGATCGACAATCAGTGGGCCATCATCGTGCCCGCCGTTTTCGACGTGTTCTTCCTGTTCATGCTCCGCCAGTTCTTCATGACCATCCCGCAGGAGCTCTCCGAGGCTGCCTTCATCGATGGCTACGGGCACCTCCGCATCTACTGGCGGATCATCCTGCCCCTGTCCGCCCCCGCTCTGGTCACCATGATCCTCTTCACGTTCATCTGGATCTGGAACGACTACGCCAACCCCTTCGTGTTCATCAACTCGATGAAAAAGCAGCTCATCACGACCGGCCTGCAGTTCTTCCAGTCGCGCGAAGGGGCGAACTACGCGCTGCAGATGGCGGGAGCGACTTTCGCCGTGATCCCGACCGTCATTTTGTTCACCCTGACGCAGAAGTACTTCGTGCAGGGCATCGCCACGAGCGGGATCAAGGGGTAGGCTCATGAGCGCAGTGATGAGCGCAAAGGAACGACAGGAGCGGGCGGCGCGCCGCGAGCCCCTCAGTCCGAGGCTTCCGCACATCATCCACGGAGCGGATTATTTCCCCGAGCAGTGGATCGACTCCCCCGAGATACTGGAAGAGGACATGCGGCTGATGAAGCGCGCCGGCTTCAACGCGGTCAGCGTCGGGATGTTCGCCTGGAGCGCCCTGGAGCCCGAGGAGGGGAGGTACACCTTCGAGTGGCTGGATGCCCTCATGGATCGCGCGGCCCGCGCGGGCATCTTCGTTCTCCTCGCCACGCCGAGCGGCGCCCGGCCGGCCTGGATGTCACGGGCGTACCCCGAGGTCCTGCGGGTCAGCCCCGAGCGGCGCAGGAACCTCCACGGGCTGCGCCACAACCACTGCTACACCTCGCCGGTCTACAGGCAGAAGACTGCAGCCGTCAACCGGTTGATCGCCGAGCGCTACGGGGGCCACCCGGCGCTCCTGATGTGGCACGTGTCCAACGAGTATGGGGGAGAGTGCCACTGCGAGTTGTGCCAGCGGGCCTTCCGCGAGTGGCTGAAGCGACGTTACGACAGCTCGCTTGATGCACTGAACCGCTCCTGGTGGAGCGCCTTCTGGAGTCACACCATCACGGAATGGGAACAGATCGAGTCTCCCGCTCCGCACGGCGAGTCGCGCCTGCAGGGGCTCCTGCTGGACTGGAAGCGCTTCGTGACCGATCAGACCGTCGACTTCATGCTCTGCGAGATCGCGCCGCTGCGGGAGCTCGCCCCGCGCGTGCCGGTGACGACCAACATGATGGGCACCTACCCCGGCCTGAACTACTGGAAGTTCGCCCCCCACCTCGACGTGGCCAGCTGGACCAGCTATCCCGCCTGGCACGGGACTGGCGAGGTGTTCGACGCGCGCTCTCCCTGGGACCCCAAAGGTCGGGACTGGAGGACGGCCGCCGATACGGCCTTCGCGCACAACCTGATGCGCTCGCTCAAGGGCGGGAAGCCCTTCATGCTGATGGAGAGCGCGCCGACCTTCAGCAGCTGGCACGCGGTGTGGAAGCTGAAGAAGCCCGGCATGCAGGCGGCGAGTTCTCTTCTCGCGGTCGCGCATGGATCGGACACGGTGCAGTACTTCCAGTGGAGGAAGAGCAGGGGAGGAACGGAGAAGTTCCACGGCGCGGTTCTCGACCATGCCGGCTTGGAGGCCACCCGCGTCTTCGCGGAGGTTGCCGGGCTTGGCCGCATGCTCGCGGCGCTGGACGGGGTCGTCGGCACGCGGGTCCCCGCACGCGCGGCGATCATCTACGACTGGGAGAACCGGTGGGCGCTCGAGGGCGCGGACGTCGTGCCCGCGCAGGGTGACGGGAGCTACGAGTGGGCGTGCAAGAGGCATCACTCTCCCTTCTGGTCGGTGGGAGTCGCCGTCGACGTCATCGACATGGAGCAGGACTTCTCCCCCTACCGCCTTGTTGTCGCGCCGATGCTCTACATGATCAGGCCGGGGGTCTGGGAGCGGCTGGAGAGGTTCGTTCACGCGGGAGGCACGCTCGTCGCGACGTACTGGTCAGGGACCACGGACGAGCACGATCTGTGCTTTGCGGGCGGTTCTCCCGGGCCGCTGCGAAAGCTCCTGGGACTGCGCTCCGAGGAGATCGACGGCCTGTACCCGCGAGAGAGCAACCGCATGGTGCCCGAGGCAAGGAACGGGCTGGGCTTGTCGGGGAGCTACGAGATCCGGCGCTACTGCGAGCTGATTCACCCCGAGTCCGCGTGCGTGTTCGCAACCTACGGAGGGGATTTCTACAAGGGAACGCCTGCGCTCACCGTGAACGAGTTCGGCGACGGCGCGGCCTACTACCTTGCCGCGGACGCAGATGAGCGTTTCCTGCTCGATTTTTACGCCGCGCTTGCAAGAAGGCTCGACCTGCATGGGGCGATCCCGGCCCGTCTTCCTCAGGGGGTCTGCGCACAGCTCAGAACCGACGGTACAACGGAGTTTCTGTTTCTCCTCAATTTCGCGCGGGAGCGTCAGAGGGTGAGATTGGGAAAGGGACTGCTCGTCGATGTCCTGAGCGGCGGGAGCCGCAGCGGCGCGATCTCCTTGGAGCCTTTCGGCGTTGCCGTTCTCAAAAGGAAGGTTGCTTCGCTCTGAACCAGTGAAACCTCTGCGCCGGCGCCCGAGTGGAGCGAAAAAACCCCCGGGCAGCGGCCGGGGGTTCCACGATGTCTGACCGACTCTTGCCAGCCGACTCTTGCCAGCCGACTCTTACCAGATCTGGAGGAGCGTCCCAGCCCGGGTCAGGTACCACATCAGGAACACGCCCGTGATGACGGCGACCCCGTAGAACCAGAGTGCGAGGGACGTGCTCTCGTCCCTGCAGGCGATCCCGATGGCGAGGCTCATCGCGAGTGTGGCGACGAACCCCACGAGGGCGAAGATCCCGGCGATGAGGTTCTCCGCGTAGATCGCCGCGTAGCAGAAGGCGAAGCTGAAGACGAGGAGAATGATCGCACCAATGAGGAACACAAGGAAGTTTCTGGTCATAAGATGCTCCTTTTACCCGTTATCTCCACGGAAGCTCTTGTCTCTCGACACCCGTCTCCCCCCATCCTATAGACTTTTCGACAAATTTCAAGACGGCGCGCAAAAAAAGATGCCCCAGAGGAAGTCCACGGCTGCAGGACGGATCGCCGCCCGTCGCCGCCACTATTCATCCGTTGGGCTGTTGCGTCTTTCGCCTTTTGTCCGCGCCTCGTGCGCATCCAGAGCCGCGATCCTCTCCGCGAGGGTGGGATGGGAGTAGTGGAAGAAGCTGTACAGGGGATGCGGCGCGAGGTTGGAGAGGTTCTCGCGGGACAGCCGCAGGAGCGCGGACCTCATGCCGCCGGCCGATCCGGTGGCGTCGACGGCAAACCTGTCCGCCTCGTACTCGTGCCTGCGCGACCACATCGAAAAGAGCGGCGTGAGGAAGAACGTGAAGGGTCCCGCGCAGAAGGCGAGCAGGACCAGCAGCGCGTGCGGGCTCGCCTCGCGGAAGCCGAAGGCCTGGAACAGCGGCGGCCAGCGCAGCAGCAGGCCGGCGATCCAGAACCCCGCGAGTGACAGGGCGAGCGAGACGGCGAGCCCCTTGCGGAGATGGTGTCTCCTGGCGTGCCCGATTTCATGAGAGAGAACGGACAGGATCTCCTCCTGGTCCGCGCTCCCGACGAGGGTGTCGAACAGCACGATCCGCTTCGCCCTGCCCAGACCCGTAAAGTAGGCGTTGGAATGGCGTGAGCGCCTGCTGCCATCCATCACGAAGACGCCCTTTGCCCGGAAGCTGAGCCTCGCTGCCAGGCCGAGGATCGCCTCCCGCAGGGGGCCTTCCGGAAGCGGGGTGAACTTGTTGAAAAGCGGCGCGATCACGATGGGGTACAAGGTGCTCATGACGATCTGGAACGCGGACATGGCGGCGAAAGCCCACACCCACCACAGGCCGCCCGCCGCATCCATGAACCAGAACAGCCCGAGGAGGACAGGGATCGCGATCACGGTGGACACGGCGAGGCCCTTCAGCGTGTCGACAACGAACAGGCGCGGGGTCACGCGGTTAAAGCCGAATCTCGCTTCGACAGAGAAGGTCGAGGCGAGCGAGAAGGGCAGCCCGATCAGCCAGGAGAGCAGGGAGAGGCAGGCGATGAAGAGAAACCCCTGAAGGTAGCGGTGGACGGGCAGCAGCCGCATGCCGGCATCGACGATCCCCAGGAACCCCGTGAGCACGGCGGCAAGGAGGGCGGCGGATGAGACCGCACCCGCGAGCAGGCCGAGCCTCCCTCGCGCAAGCGTGTACGAGACCGAGCGCGCATATGTCTCGCCGTCCACCGCTCCCGCGAACACAGCTGGAACCGAGCCTGCATGCCTTCTCGCGTGTCGGAGGTTCAGCAGGGTGAGGAAAACGTCCCAGCCCAGCTCGAGAATGAAGAACGCGAGGTACAGGGCGAGGATCGTTCGAGCCAGCATTTCTCCCTCCGGGAGAGAAAGCTACCCCCGCGTCGCCGCAAAGGCAAGGATGGCGAGGCTGAGCCCTACCGGCTCAATTGGGCGGAGGGATCGCGGGCCGACTCCACCGAGGCGATGAACGCGGCGACCGTCCTCCTGTGCACGAGCACGCGCTCTGGGAAATCGTCCCACAGCGGGGTTTCGACGGTGTAGGATTGGCGGGTTCCGTGCAGCCGCGCGTAGTGTTCCAGCGAGAGCCTTCCCGCCGCCGCGATCCAGGGCAGGGCGGCGGCGGGGATCCGCAGTACGCCCCCGCGGGTGCGGAAGATCCCCTCGCGGTAGTTCTCCTGCGCGGGCTTGCCCAGGTCCCGCAGGATGCGCGCGTACTCCCCGCCGAGGCCCGGCCCGGGCGGGAGGTACTGGTAGATGAAGTAGCCGTACTTCTTCGACTCGTGCAGGTCCATGACGAGATCATAGGGCCCGTTCTTCCTGATGAGCTCCCTGATCATCGCCGCCTCGCGCGTGCGTCCCGAGGCGAAGTCCCTGTTCATGTCCTCGCCATCCCCGTTGTAGCGGTAGCCGTAGACCCACCCCCAGGGGTTCGCCACGGGAACGATGTCGATCGCCGCGGCGGGCCACGCGGAGGGCTCCCGCGCGAGCTCGCCGGCGAGCGAGAGCAGGGCCTCGACCCCGGATGTCTCGGTGCCGTGCACGCCGCTCACCAGGAGGACCTTCAGCGGGCGCGCCTCCTGAGCGGCAGCGCGGAAACTGAGGAGGGGAACGGGGAACGACGCACCGCGGTAGCTCACCGTCCCCAGGACTGCACGCGTGAGCCGCGGGGACCGCGGGAGCGCTTCCAGCCTGCCTTGAACCGACTGCCAGCTCCTCTGCGGCCAGAAGACGAACGAGGGGCCGGGCCAGTTGGAGGCCCGGAAGTGGGAGCCGGCTGCGATCGCCGCCATGATGCCCGCATTGAGGGCGAGGAACCCCAGCAGGGTGCAGAGGGCGGGCAGGAAACCGCGTCTTTTCAGCAGCGCGCGCGGATTGAGAAAGCGGATGAAGCTCATCGGTGCTGTCGGGCTGTCCTTCGCGGTGAGTATGCCGCGAGGGGGGTGGGACTTCAAGGGATCTTCGAAAAAACCTTTGCAAAAAGACGGCGTTTACCGTACATTGACTGCATCAGGAGGCACAAATGAAACTGACGATCACGCATCAGGAAAAGTACTCGCGCGGAGAGCTTCTCCTGCGCACGTTCTTCGGCTGGCTGTACATCGGCATCCCCCATGCCTTTCTCCTCATGTGCGTGGGGGTCTGGTCGGCCATTCTCTCCTTCGTGACGTTCTGGGTCGTGCTGTTCACCGGCAAGTTCCCCGAGAGCATCTTCAACTTCCAGATCGCCTTCAACAACTGGGGGCTCCGCGTGATGGCATCGCTCGCCAACCTCGTCGACGGCTACCCCGCCTTCTTCCCCAAGGGGGCGAGCGACAAGGTGAAGCTCGAAGTCCCGCGGCCCGAGCGGGTCAGGCAGGGCCTCGTCATCGTGCGGCTCCTTTTCGGCTCGATCTACGTGGGGATCCCACACTATTTCTGCTTGTCCTTCCGGCTCATCGCCACCGGCGTCATGCAGTTCCTCGCCTGGTGGGCGGTGATTTTCACCGGCACGTATCCCTCCCGCTGGCATGCCTTCAACGCGGGGACCCTGCGCTGGAGCACGCGCGTGGGCCTGTACCTGGGGTACTTCACCGACGAGTACCCGAAGTTCACGGGCAAGGAGTACTAACGACCCCGGAGGCGGGAATCCCCGGGGCTCAGGCCCCGGGGAGGCCGCCCGGTTTTCGAGGAGACGCGCCATGAGCA
>Ga0315291_10001470_pt1 | contig 31500 bp, 26 predicted proteins | sample YL17G12_20_MG_FD_203070 | JGI IMG/M metagenome (GOLD analysis project Ga0315291, IMG submission 203070) | Sediment microbial communities from Yellowstone Lake, YNP, Wyoming, USA - YL17G12_20 | ecosystem: Environmental > Aquatic > Freshwater > Lake > Sediment | place: USA: Wyoming | collected...
GAAGTCGTCAGCGTGCAGGTCATTCCGCGGCCTCACGACGACCTCCACGTGGTCCTGCCTGCCGAGGCCAAGCTCAAGCGACCGGCAGCCAAGTAACGTCACCCCAACTACCACCTTCAGACAACGACAACCAACACAAGGGAAACCTCAACCATGCAAGACGCCATTGGACTATTGGAAACTCGCGGCCTGGTGGCGCTGGTCCAAGCCACCGACGCCATGGCCAAGGCCGCCAACGTGCAGATTGCCAAACGGATCCAGATCGGTGGCGGGCTGGTGACCACCGTCGTGCGCGGCGACGTAGGCAGCGTGCGGGCCGCCGTCGAGGCCGGGGCCAACGCCGCCTCGCAGGCCGGCGAACTGGTGGCCAGCCACATCATCCCCCGGCCCGCCGAGGGCGTGATCAGCGCGTACCTGTCGTAAGTGAATTGGGTGTTCGTGGTTTCGGGAGCCTTGGATGTTTAGCTCCGGCGGCCACGCCGGAAGAAAACGGCGCCGCGTAGCCGCGGCGGCTAAACGATTCCTCGCGAAATACGCGTCACACCGTTTGGAAGCACGACGCCATGAAGATCCTCGTGGCCAACATCGGTTCGACGAGCTTCAAGTACCGGCTGTTCGACATGGACGCCCGGCGCCAGCTTGCCCGCGGCGGGATTGAGCGGATCGGCTCGCCCGAGAGCCGCTGCTACGTCCAGGTGGGCGTGCACCAGCGGGAGGAGAGTGCGCAGGTGCCCGACCAGGCCGAGGCGGTCCGCCGCTGCCTGGCCCAACTGACCGACCGGCAGTCCGGCTGCCTTAAAGACGCGGCCGAGGTCTCGGCCATCGCCTTCAAGGCGGTGCACGGGGGACGGTTGTCGGGAGTGAAGCGGGTGACGCCCGAGGTGCTTTCGGCCATGGAGCAGATCAGTCCGGTGGCGCCGGCCCATAATCCGCCCTACATCGCCGCCATGCGGCTGCTGGCCGCGCGATTGCCGGAGATCCCGCTGGTGGCGGCGTTCGAGACCGATTTTCACCGCACCATCCCCGAGCGGAACCATTTGTACGCCGTTCCCTACGAGTGGGCCAAGGGCGGGCTGATCCGGCGATGGGGTTTTCACGGGGCCAGCCACCGTTACATCGCCGGACGCACCGCCGAACTGCTCGGGCGCGACGATTTGCGAATTATCTCCTGCCATCTGGGCGGGTCTAGCTCGCTGTGTGCGATTCGCCACGGCCAAAGCGTGGCCACCAGCATGGGCTTCAGCCCGCAGAGCGGCCTGCCACAGAACAACCGCGCCGGCGACTTCGACCCTTTCGCCCTGCCGTTGGTCATGCAGCAGACCGGAAAATCGCTCGCCGAGGTGCTCGGCGTGCTGGCCACCCAAAGCGGGCTGCTGGGCCTAAGCGGCGTGGGCGGCGACATCCGCGACGTTACCGAGGCGGCCGAGGCGGGTAACGACCGGGCACGCCTGGCCCTCGAGGTCTTCGTCGCCAGTGTGCGGCACTACCTGGGCGCCTACCTGGTCGAGCTGGGTGGGGCCGACACGATCGTGTTCACCGGCGGCATCGGCGAGAACCGCCCCGCCATCCGTGCGGCCGTCTGCGAGAACCTCGCTGAACTGGGCATCGTGCTCGACCCGCAGGCCAACCAGGCCGCCCAGGGTGAAGCCAAGATCAGCGCCGCCCGGAGCCGCGTCGAGATCTGGGTGGTGCCCACCAACGAAGAGTTGATCGTCGCCCGGCAAGCTGCACAATTACTGGAGGGCTAACGCAATGCTCGTTGCCAAGGTCACCGGATCGCTGGTCTCCACCCAGAAGGTCGATGCCATGGTCGGGCGGAAGCTGCTGGTCGTCGAGCCCTACCGGCTCGATGCCCAGACCCGCGGCAGTTTGACCACCACCGGGTGGGCCTTCGTGGCCGTGGACACGGTGGGGGCGGGCGAAGGGGAGCTGGTGCTGATCACCCAGGGCTCCAGCGCCCGGCTGACGCCGGAGACCAAGTCCCTGCCGGTCGATACGGTGATCATCGGCATCGTCGACACCGTCCACGTGGGGCACCAGTGCGTGTATGACAAGGAACGCAAACAAGCCGAGTAGGTAATTGACCATGCAAGTTGACGAAACCTTGATTCGCAGTGTCGTGGAGCAAGTGATCACCCGGCTGGGCGGCAACGGAGCCGCGGCCCCCAGAGGCGGCGGCAACCAGGGCCGTTTCGGCCTGTTTACTTGCGTCGACGGGGCCGTGGCCGCCGCCCGCGAGGCCTTCGACCGCCTTTCTGAGCGGACCCTGGAAGACCGCCGGCGGATCATCGGCCACATCCGGCAGATCTCCGTCGAGCAGTGCGTCGAACTGGGCACGATGGAGATGGAAGAGACCAAGATCGGCCGGCTGCCGCACAAGATCGAGAAACTCAAGACCCTCGGCGAGCGCTCGCCCGGCGTGGAGTTCCTCCGCAGCGAGGTCTTCAGCGGCGACCACGGGCTGGCGGTCATCGAGCACGCCCCCTTTGGCGTGATCGGCACGATTACCCCCGTGACCCATTCGCTGCCCACGATCACCGGCAACGCCATCAACATGATCGCCGCGGGCAACACGCTGGTCGTCAACCCGCATCCCAGCGGCCGCCGCGTGGCCGCCGAAGGGGTCCGCCGCTTCAACGAGGCCATCTACCGCGACCTGGGACTGGACAACCTGATCTGCCTGATCACCGAGCCCACGCTGGAGACGGCCGAGGCGATCTTCAAACACCGCGACGTGGCTTTGCTCTGTGTCACCGGTGGCCCCGGCGTCGCCCGGGCGGCCATGCAGCAGGCCAAGCGGGCGATCGTGGCCGGCCCCGGTAATCCGCCCGTGGTCGTCGACGAGACCGCCGACCTGGACCGCGCCGCCAGGTGCATCATCCTGGGCGGCGCCTACGACAACAACCTGCTGTGCATCGCCGAGAAGCAGGTCTTCGTGGTGGAGCGGGTGTTCGACGCCATGATGGCGGCCATGGAGCGGGCCGGGGCCGTGCGGCTGAGTGCTCGGGAGATCGACGCGCTGACCAAGGTGGCCATCGCGACCGTCGGCGAAGGCGAAAGGAAACACCAGGTACCCCACCACGATTTCCTGGGCAAGGACGCGGCCGTGTTGGCCCAGGCCGTGGGCAGGGGCATCCCGGCCAACGTCGAGCTGCTCTTCGGCGAGACCGCCGAGTCGAGCCCCTTCGTGCCGGTCGAGCAGATGATGCCCTTCCTGCCCTTTGTCCGCGCCCGCGACGTCGACCATGCCATCGAGATGGCCTACCGCAGCGAGCACGGGTTCAGGCACACGGCCGTGATCCACTCGAACAACGTCCGCAACATGACCAAGATGGGCAAAAAGATGGACACTACGCTGTTCGTCAAGAACGGGGCCAGCCTGGCCGGCCTGGGCGTGGGGGGTGAGGGCTACATCTCCTTCTCCATTGCCACGCCCACCGGCGAAGGCCCCACCACGCCGCTGACGTTTACCCGCGAACGCCGCTGCTCGATGATCGACGAGCTGCGCATCTTGGGGAAGTAACCGCTCCGTGTTTAACCACTCCATTTGGCGTTTAGCGGGGCCGCTTGCGGCCCGTGTTGGCAGCAGCCGGCGTTTGTACTGGCAAAACGGGCCGCAAGCGGCCCCGCTAAACGACACGTGGAAACGAAAGTGGGTTGTCCCGAGGGGGAACGGCGAATGTACTACGGCCGCGTTGTCGGAAGCGCCACGGCGACCGTGAAGCACCCTTCGATGGAGGGTTGCAAGCTGCTGCTGGTCATGGCCCTGCAGGCCGACGGCCGCAGTATCGAGGGCGATCCGATCTTGGTGGTCGACACGCTGGGGGCCGGAAGAGGAGAAAAGGTGATGATTACCAGCGACGGGATAGGGGCCCGGGAACTGCTGGGCGACAATACCTCGCCCGTCCGCTGGACCGTGCTGGGGATTGCCGACTGATGGCCGAATGGTCGCTTGACGTTGATCGCGTGGTCCGTGAGGTGCTCGCGGAGTTGGGCCTTGCGCCGCCCGTGGCACCCGGCGACGAATTGGTGCTGAGTTGCCAAGTCGTAGCACTCTCGGAGCTGGACGGCCGGCTGGAGGCGGTCCGCCGGCTGGTGGTCCCGCCCGGCGCGGTGATCACACCGGCGGTCCGCGACGAGCTGAGACGCAGGAACGTGACCTTGGCCTACGGTTCGCCGACGGCGGCCTCGGCTGCCGCCCCGGTCCGGCTGCTCGTGGCAACCGTCGGCAGGCAACCGGACCCGGCGTCGCTTCTGGGCGGGCTGGCCAACGAGGGCATCGAGATCGCGCAACACAACCTGGACTGCCTGATCGCCGCCACCGATCTGCTGGCCGGCGAGATTGCCAAGCCCCACACCCTGGGCCTGATGTTGACCCGGCACACGGCTGCCGCATTGTGCCTGGCGAACCGGCTGCCGGGCGTTCGCGCGGTGTCGGGGACCGACGCGTCGGCCGTAGGGGCCGCGATAGCCGCCGTGGGGGCCAACCTGCTGGTCGTCGATCCGGCCGCGGTGGGTCCCTTCCGCCTGAAACAAATCGTGTCCGAGTTCTGCCGCGGCGGAGCCCGCCCGTGTCCCGAAGTTTTCAAGGAACGACTAGCGTAACGCCCAGGAAAAAGGGGACAGGTCCAATTTGCCGGAACGGCCCGAAGGGTGCTTCGCACAAATTGGACCTGTCCCCTTTTTCCGTCTGAAAGGACTGCCTATGCGAATCGGCGAAGTGATCGGCACCGTCACACTTAACCGTCGGCACCCCAGCCTCGCCGGGGCAACCTTCAAGCTGGTCGTGCCGCTCTCCTGGGACAACCTGGCGCACCCAGAGGGTACCCGGCCAGGCGAATCGTTGGACGAGATCGCCGTGTTCGACGAGTTGGGCGCCGGCGTAGGCAGCCGCATCGCCATGAGCGAGGGCCGCGAGGCCGCCATGCCCTTCTACCCGGAAGTCAAACCGGTCGACGCCTACAATGCGGCGATCCTCGATCACCTGGAGTTCGAGTTGCCCGAGCTATAGTATCGAAGGAGGAAGGCGGAAGGCGGACGGGGGAAGGGGGAAAGACTCGTGATTCCGCCCACTGACAACTGATAACTGACAACTGAGGGTGTCCGAGGATTGAATTGACCTAAACATACGGACCTCCAGAGGTTACGTTTCTGCTGCGGAGTGGAAACGACGCCTAGCTGGAGGTCCGAAGAATGACAAAGCGTGCCAGGGAAGGCACGTGCTTGGCGAGGTTGGTGAAAATGGGCTTGCCGATCCTGCGGCAGGCCGAACGCCAATGCCCAAGGACGGGGCCTGGACAGCGGCCGACGATCCCCGAGTGGGTCATCGCCGCGTTGATTATGATCGCTGTCTTGCATCGGAAAAAGAGCAAATCGGCCCAATACCGTTTTCTGCACGACCGCCGTGCGGAGATCGCCAGTTGGTTGGGCACGGCGTCGTTTCCCTGTCGGAGTACCTATTTCCGACGCTACCGCCGGGGGCACCGCTTGCAGCAGAAGGCGATCGCCTTGCAGGGAGAAAAGGGGATCCAGGAAGGGTTGGCCGATCCCCAGGTGGTTGCGGCGGACAAGAGTCTGTTGGCGGCGCGAGGGCCCCTGTGGCATAAGAGTGACCGCAAGGTCGGGAAGATCCCCAAGGGGGTGGATCAGGAGAGCACCTGGGGATATTCGGAGTACCACGGCTGGGTCCAAGGATACAGCTACGAGTTCGTGGTCACGGCTACCGCGGACAACACGATTTGGCCCTTGTTGGCCTCGGTAGACACAGCCAGCATGAGTGAGCACGCCACCTTTGGCCAGAAGATTGACCAACTGCCCAGCCAAACCGAGTACGTCCTGACCGACAGCGGGTACGATAACAACGAGTACGGCGAGCAGATCGAATACCGCGAGGACGGGCGTCCCGGCGGTCGGCATTTTCTTTGCCCGGAGAATCCGCGGGGAAACAAACGCTGCCGCGAGCGTCGGGGGGAGAAAGCCAGTCGATATTGTCGTAAGCAAGCGCACCAGCGCCGTCGCAAACGTCAGAAGTTCCTGGCCAGCAAGCGAGGGCAAGCGCTGCACGCCCGGCGCCGCGTCACGATCGAGCCGTTGAATGACTGGTTCAAATCGTTGTTTGAACTGGAGCACCGGGTATGGCATCGGGGCCTCGACAACAACCGGACCCAACTGCTGACAGCCGTGTTCTGCTACCAATTGCTGTTGCGTTACAACCATCGCTACGGTCGAAGAAACAATCAAGTCCGGTGGATTCTCGACGCCTTATGAATCCTCGGACACCCTCAACTGATAACTGATAACTGACCACTGCCATGCTCAACGTCCACAAGATCAAACAAGACATCTGTGCCATCGGCGACCGGCTCTACAAGAAGGGCTTCGCCGCCGCCAACGACGGCAACATCAGCGTCCGTGTCGGCCGGAACGAGGTGGTCTGCACGCCCACGCTCATCAGCAAGGGGTTCATGACGCCCGAGGACCTCTGCCTGGTCGACATGGAGGGCAACCAGCTCGACGGCCGGCGGAAGCGGACCAGCGAGATCAAGCTGCACCTGGCGATCATGAAGGAGCGGCCCGAGATCAAGGCGGTGGTCCACTGCCATCCGCCCCATGCCACCGCCTTCGGCGTCGCCCGGGAGCCGATCCCCCAGTGCGTGCTGCCGGAGGTGGAGATCTTCATCGGCGAGGTGCCGATCGCCAGGTACGCGATTCCCGGCAGCCCGGAGTTCGCCGAGACGATCTTGCCCTTCGTACACAAGGCAAACGTGATCATCCTGGCCAACCACGGCACGGTCAGCTTCGGCGAGAACGTGGAACGGGCCTACTGGTGGACCGAAATCCTCGACGCCTACTGCCGGATCCTGATGCTGGCCAAGGGGCTGGGACGGATCAGCTACTTCACCGAGCCGGAGGCCACCGCCCTGCTGGATCTGAAGGAGAAGTGGGGTTTGAAGGACCCGCGGGCCGGGGTGAAAGACTGCGACATCTGCGCCAACGACGTGTTCCGCGAGAGCTGGAAAGAGACGGGCGTCCAACAGCAGGCCTTTCAGCCGCCGGTCTTCCATAGTGAGACGCCCCCCGGCCCAAGCTGCAACCGCAACGGCACGCCGGACCAGGAGGCCTTGATTCAGACGATTACCGACCGCGTCATGGCCGCGCTGGCCAACCGCTAGAGGAAGGGCGAAGGGGGAAGGGGGAAGCGTTTAGCCGCCGCGGCCACGCGGCGCCAAGCCGGTTTAGCGGCCGGGCTTGCCCGGCGGGTCTTCGCTCAGGGCAGATCGGCTCCTCCACATGTGAGCCCGCCGCCCGCAAACCGTGGGGACCCTCCCGCTGGAATAAGAAAAGGCCGCGGGCTGCCGAGCTACTGTCGGGACCCGCAGCCTTATTGTCGCGATACCGCCGGAGAGACTAGGCGTCCAGCGTGTAGCCGTCGCGGTAGACGGGCTTGACGATGGTTTCCAGCCCACTGACGTTGGTGGACTTCAGGTTCTTGGGGTCCCACATGACCTTCTCGCCCTGGCAATCCTTGCCGGGGCCGTCGCCGGCGGCGACCCACACGGCCAGGTTGCCCAACAGGATCGTCTCCGTGAGCGGTCCGGCGTAGTTGGGGAAGTTGGACATGGCCGGCTCGCCGCCGCGGATGGCGCGGACCCATTCCTGGAAATGGCCGGGCGACCGTGTGTACTCGACCTTGGGGGCAGTCACGTCGCCGATGATCACGATCTCGTTCTCTGCGTAGTCGCCGGGGGCATACATGGTCGCCTTATCGCCCACAATCGCGGAGCCGGAAATAGCAGGATTCTTTCCGCCAATCACGTCCGGCGAGACCTTCTTGCCGCCGTCATACCAGACCATCTTCAGCGCAGCTCGATCGCCCAGTGCAGGGAACTCGTAGGTGATGATCGACCACTTGGGATAGCTGTCCTTGTTGTGGCCGGAGGTGACGGCCTGGACGGAAATCGGGTCGCGGAGGTTCAACGCCATAAACGGCATGTTCACGGTATGGCAGGCCATGTCGCCCAGGGCCCCGCTGCCGAAGTCCCACCAGCCGCGCCAGTCGAACGGGTGATAGGCGCCCTTGCCGTACGGCCGCACCGGCGCCGGGCCCAGCCACAGGTCCCAGTGGAGGCTCTCTGGTGGGTCGGCCGCCGGCGGCCGCTCACCGCCCTGCGGCCAGATGGGGCGGTTGGTCCAGACGTGCACTTCTTTGACCGTGCCCAGCATGCCTGCCTGGATCTGCGCGGCCGCCTTGCGGGCCGGTTCATGCGCCGTATACTGGTTGCCCATCTGCGTGGCGACCTTCTGCTGGCTGGCCACCTGGCCCATCAGGCGGGCTTCGTAGATCGTCCGCGTCATCGGCTTTTGGCAGAAGCAGTGCTTGCCCATCCTCATGGCCATCAATCCCGCCGGGGCATGGCAATGGTCGGGAGTGCTCACGGTGACCGCGTCGATGCTCTTGCCCAGCTCGTCGAGCATCTTGCGAAAATCGTTGAAAGTCTTGGCCTTCGGAAAGCGCCTCGCGGCGGCATTGGCCAGCTTCACGTCGTCGACGTCACAGATGGCGACCATGTTGCCGCTGCGGGCCGCGTCGCCCGAGTCGCTTTCCCCTTTGCCGTCGATACCCACGCTCGCCATGCCGATCCGCTCGTTGGGCGAGCTGCTCTCGCGGGCCTGTACCCCGCCCGCAACCCAATAGCCCACGCCGGTCACGGCGGCCGTTTTCAAGAACTCACGACGATTAGCTTGGATACTCATAGCGGTAAGACTCCTTTGCTCCTAAGCCGCGGTTATGTAGGGAATGCTGTTGGTTCGACACAACACGCCCTCCACCATAGCGCGCCCCATCTCGTTTTGCAAGTCTACCGCGCGGTCAAGCCACGGCCCGCCCGAAATCCGAAATCCCAAATCCCAAATCTGAAATCCAAAATCCGAGAATCGCTGTAGGGGCATCCCCCACCCCTCGGACCAACACCGGCCATCCTCGCCTCCCACCGCCACCCGGCAAGAGGGTTTGCGTCCCCGGCCACCCTCCGTTAGGCTGATCCCAACTGGGAAGGATATCGCGTCAACCCCTTTTTCAGGAAAGTCCATCCGATGAAATGCTGGACCATCGCGTTGGTCACCCTGGGTGCCCTCTGTCTTCTCGGCTGCAGCTCCTCGGACACCCCGCCGGCAAAACCGGCCGCTGACGGCCAGCCCGATCAATCTCAGAAGGCAACCAGCGCGGCAGTGGCCAGGATCCGGGAGCTGGGCGGCTCGCTGCAGCTCGATCCCTCCGGGGCGCCGATCGGAGTCGATCTCTCCCAGCCACAGACCAGCAATGCCGATTTGGAACTGATTGCCGGCCTGAAGGGACTGAAGAAGCTGAAGCTGTGGGGGGCCGAGATCTCCGATGAGGGCGTCAAACACCTCGTCCAGCTCAGCAATCTCGAAGAGCTGGAACTGAAAAACACCGACATCACCGACGTCGGCGTGGAACAAATCGCCAAGCTCCGCAATCTGAGATCCCTCAACCTCCAGCGGACCAGCAACATGACCAGCAACGCCCTAGCCTATATCCCCAGACTCCCCAAGCTCCAGTACCTGTACCTCCTCTACAACCGGGTCGACGACCAGGCACTAGAGCTTCTCAGCGGCATGACCGGGCTGAGGCTGCTGGACCTCCGCGGCTGCGAGGGCATCACCAACGACGGGCTCGCCAAGCTCAAAGGGCTGACCAACATCAGGAGCCTCAAGTTCCGCAGTTCCGAACTCACCGACGCCGGACTACAGCACCTCCGGGGGATGACCCAGCTCAGCGGGCTGGCACTCGAAGACTCCCATCTGGTGACCGACGCCGGACTGGGGCTGCTGAAGGACTTCCAGTTCACCGACCTGGACCTGACCGGCTGCGACAGCCTCACCGACGACGGCCTCCAACAGCTCGAAGCATGCACCAAGCTGAGGATTCTCGCCTTGCGCGGGATCCCCATCACCGGAGCTGGCCTGGTGCACCTGAAGGGAGCCAGCGGGCTGGAAAGACTCGACCTCAGCGAGACCGAAACCAACGACGAGGCCCTCGAACACCTGGCCGCCTTTCGCAATCTCTGGTGGCTGCACCTCTGGCACACGCGGATCACCGACGCCGGGCTGGAACATCTCCGGCCGCTGTCCAAGCTGAGGTGGCTCGACCTCGAAGACGATTACCTCACCGACGCCGCCGTCAAGCATCTCTCCCGACTTGCCAGCTTGGAAACGCTCAACCTCAAGCAGAACGCCGTCACCGACGCCTGTTTGGAAGACCTCAAGAAGCTGACCGGCCTGAAGAGCCTCAACCTCGGCCTGACCCAGATTAGCGACGAAGGACTCGCGCAACTGAAGCAGGCTCTCCCTAAGTGCAAGATCGAACGCTAGCGGCCTTCTCCCCTCGCCCGGGCACCGCGAAGCGGTCGGCGGCGGGCACCACGGAGTGGTCGGGGGCCGCGGGTGAGGGGGTTTCCGATAGGCTTTGGCACGGTGTCCTCGGAATCGGGAATTCCTGCCATGAAGATCGCACAAGTCATATGTCAGGTCCTCCGCCTGGGGCCCGCCGAGGCCAAGACGTCGAGTTGTCAGGACGCCGTGCTGGTCCGCGTTCGCACCGACACCGGGCTGGAAGGGATCGGCGAGGCCGACTCGTCGCCCGAGGTCGTCCGGGCGGTGGTCGACGCCCCCTTTAGCCATAACGTGGCCTGCGGGCTGCGGGAGTTGCTCTTGGGTGAGAATCCGCTGGAGACCGAGCGGCTCTGGCAGAAGATGTACCGGGGCACGATGTACCTGGGCCGCACCTCGGTTACCATCTCCGCCATGGCGGCCGTCGATATGGCCCTCTGGGACCTCAAAGGAAAACACTTTGGCGAGCCGATCCATCGCCTGCTGGGCGGCCGCCGCCACGAGCGGATTCGGGCCTACGCCTCGATCCTCTTCGGCCGCGACGGCCAAGAGACCTGCGAGATCGGCCGCCGCTGGGTCGAGGCCGGCTACACGGCCGTCAAGTTCGGCTGGGAGCCCATGGGCCGCGACGAGGCCCTCGACGTCGAGCTGGTCCGTGGGGCACGCGAGGGAGTGGGGGAAGAGACCACGCTGCTGATCGACGCCGGCTGCGTCTGGGACCCGCGGACGGCGCTGCGGCGGGCCGAGGCGTTCGCCCAATACAACATCGGCTGGCTCGAAGAGCCCCTGCGGCAGAGCGACGTCGAGGGCTATGCATGGCTCCGCGACCGCTCGCCGGTGCCGATCGCCGCGGGGGAGGGTGAATGCGGCCGCGAGGCGTTCCGCCCGTTGATCGACCGCCATGCCCTGGACGTCTACCAGGTTGACCTGGCCCGCTGCGGCTTCACCGATGCCGCCTATATCAAGGGTCGCGTCGAGGAGATCGGTGGGCGGCTGTGCAATCACTGCTACACCACGCCGATCAACGTGGCGGCCGGCCTGCACTGGCTGAGCACCTGCCGCGACGCCTTCCTGTTCGAGGACTGCGTGGAACAGAGCCCCCTGCGGCACGAGGTGACGCTGGAGAGGATCCAGGCCGTCGACGGGATGATCGCCGTGCCCGACGGGCCGGGCCTGGGGGTGACGCTCAACGAGGACTTCGTCCGCACAGCGCTGGTGGCCGAATCGGGAGCATGAGACCCAGTACCGGCCGGCGGGCCATGCCCCGTGCGGGAACCAGGACAGTCAAGCGAACGGAGCCGCTTGCGGCTCAGAGCACATCTCAAGACCCCCCACTCCGCGGTCCCTCTCCCCGCGAGCGGGCCGAGTGGAGAACCTCTGTTTGACGAGAAAAGCGGGGGCCCATACAATATTCATCGTCTCGCGGCGAATCACGGAGAGGAGTGGCTAGGCGTGCGGTCTGCTGCCGCTTGATGGTGGCCGAGCTACCCCCTTAACCTACCGGGAGGCGAATACCATGTCGTGGTCAGATTTTCTCTCGAGGGTCGACCTCCTCGCGTTGATGATCCCCATCGTCGCGATCGTTGTTGGCGGAGTCGTTGCGATCGTCGTCGCCCTGGTTCGCCACCGGGAACGGATGGCCATGATTGAGCGGGGCCTGTATCCCGAGGATCCGCCGGAAGAGGACGACCCGGAGCAAGAACCCGCCGCACGACCGGGGGCGTTCGAGCCGACGGGTGCATACCCCAGGAAGGGCATGCCTAGGAGCCCTTGAGCCTGGCCAGCTCCGCCTCAGCGGCAGCGAGTTGCTCTTGGAAGGAGCGGAGCTCCCGCGGATCGTCGAGTTGTCTCTTCGCCCCGGCCAACTGCTGCTGGAGCTTCTGGATCCGCTGGTTGATCGCCTGGATCTTCTTTTTGGCTTTCTTGTCCATGGCTCACCGCGTGGGTTTTGGTATGCCGGTTGGGTCGCCGTGCCGGCTGCTGCGCAATGACTATATGATCTAACCTCCGGGTGCTCAGGGTGGCAATAAATTGCCACCCCCCGAGTCTATGCACTGCCTACTGCCTACTCCTTCATGAGCCGCTCGACCAGCGCCATCGCGTCGGCCTTAGTGTGAATCTCTCCGTCCAATTGGGCGTGGCGGACCTGCCTGAGCAGCATCCGGTACTGGGGGCCGGAGGGGACACCGTGGGCCAGCAGGTCGTCGCCGGTGAGCAACGGCGGCGGGTCGAGCTGCTCGCGTGGTTGCCCAAGCAGCCGGCGACAATACGCCACCTCGTCTGCACCCGACGGCGCCGCGGCCTGGTACAGGGCCAGCAGGTCCTCGATCCCCTCCGCGATCAGGATCGGTTGCAGCACCGACCAGCGGATCGATCGGGCGGTGCTCAGCACGGCCTGATGCTCCACCAGCCACGCCACCCGAGCCGTTTCCTTGTTCGACAGCCTCCAGCGGCGGCACACCCGCCGGGCGCCCGCCGGATCGACCAGCTCCTGCAGCAACGCGCCCAGTGCCAGCGGAAAGCCCGGCTCCGAAAGCCGCTCCAGCACCGCCAGGGCGTGATCCCGCCGCTGACGCCCGGCGTCGTCGGCCGGCACGATCTCCGGCAGCAGGACCGTGGCCAACCCGGTGTCGAGCATCAGGCGGACGGCCTCTGCCCGCTTCGGTTCGACCAACATGCGGCGCATCTCCATGGCGATCCGCTCCGGGCTGACCACGGTGATCTCGGCGGCCATCTGCCGGATGGCGGCCAGGGTATCGGCTTCCAAGGGAAAACCGAACGTGGCCGAAAAGCGGACCGCCCGCAGCATCCGCAGCTTGTCTTCGGCGAAGCGATGGCGGGGCTCTCCAATCGCCCGGACGATCCCTCCGGCAAGATCGGCCTGTCCGCCGACGAAGTCGATCACCCGCTGTTGGATCGGATCGTAGAACAGCCCGTTGATCGTGAAATCGCGGCGCGAGGCGTCCTCTTCGGCCGAGCTGAAGGTGACCTGGTCGGGATGGCGGCCGTCGCTGTAGGCGGCGTCCTCTCGAAAGGTGGTCACCTCGACCTGCCCGGCCTTCCTGGGGCCGATCACGGTGATCACGCCGAAGGCGGCCCCGATGGCCAGGGTGCGTCGGCGGCCGAACAGCCGGCGGATCTGCGGGGGCGTGGCGTTGGTGGCCACGTCATAGTCCTTGGGCGTCCGGCCGAGCAACCGATCGCGGACACATCCCCCGGCCCAGTACGCCTCGAACCCCGCCTGGCGGAGCCTGCGGACGACCTCGGTGGCGAAACGGCGTTGTTCTTCGTGTACCAGCATCCTCAAGACCGCGACCGGCGTTCGCGCCGTTATGACGTATTATGGGCAGTAATCGCCCGGTCGACCAGCTCCACCACGCGCCGCCGCGACGTATCGTCCCAGGGGAAGCGATGCTCCAGGCCGGGCCGCAGGAAGCTGAGGACCAGCTCGGCGGGCGGGCGGCCCAGGACCCTCTCGGCGGCCAGGGCGTACAGCAGCATCTGCATCTCGTACTCTGCCGCCACCGCGGCGAGCGTGGCCGCGGTCACCTGGTTGGTCTTGTAGTCGACCAGATGCCATTGGCCCGCGGCGTCACGGTATAGGCAGTCGATGAACCCCTGCAGGTACCGCCCGTCCGGCTCCCTGTCATCGCCGGGCGGCCAGGCCAGCAGGAACTCCAGCTCGCGATAGACCTCGTCAGCCGCCGCGATTTCGGCGGCCCGGGGCGAGGCCAGGAAGCGGCGGACCAGCTCGATCGGCTCGTCGAGCCTGTTCTCGCCCTCGGGAAGATGCCGCTGGGCATGGCGGCGGACCATCGCCGGGACGTCGCCGGGGTTGGCAAAATCGATCTCGGCCAGCACCGCGTGGACCAGCGTGCCTAGCCCCAGAGGATCCACCGCCGGCGGTTCCTCTGTGTCGGAAGGGGACAGTCCCGTTTTCGCCGACCATCGCTGCGCGACGGTGCCCGGATAATCGGGACGGTCCCCGGAGACCACGTCGGAAGGGGACAGTCCCGTTTTCGCTGCGCGAAAATCGGGACGGTCCCCGGCGCGAAAATCGGGACGGTCCCCATGCAGCGCACCGGTCAGCCGCGAGAATGAGTATTGGCGCCGGGCCGCCGCGTCGGGCGGCACGGGCGCTAGATACTGGGGAACCCGGCCCGCGCCGCAATCGGCCGTCCGCCGGGCCTCTGCGACCAGTTCCGTCAGGGCTGGCCGAACACGCGCCGACGACGGTCGGCGGTCCAGCGGCGGTTCCGTCAAGGTCACTTTCACCCTGAGGTCACCTTTGTAGGAGGCATCTCCAGATGCCGACGATCGGCGACTGGAGTCGCCTCCTACAGCCGTACCATCAAAGTCGCATCCAGCGGCGCGAAACTCCCCGCTACGAAGGTCGAACCGCCGTCCGAGCAGCTCCATCCACGGCCCCCTGGCCGAGTCTAGGTCGGGCAACCCGGCCGAGAGGATCAGGTAATCGGCCGCCCGGGTCGTCGCCACGTAGAGCAGGCGGACCAGCTCGGCCTGCTCTTCGTCGGCCTCGGCCAGCGCGTGCAGATCAAAGCCGCTGTTTGCGTCGCGGTACTTGACCATCGGGCCCAACTGCGGCGTGAAGGCCACCGAGGCCGACGAGCCCCGGTTGCGCCGGTCCAGGTCCGGCACCACCACCACCGGAAACTCCAGGCCCTTCGCCTGGTGGATCGTCATCAGCCGCACCACCTTGGTCGATTCGGGATGGGTCGCGGCCAGGGGCTCGTCCGGCTGCCGGGCCACAAACTGCGAAAGTTGCGTGATGAAATCGGCCAGCGTGAAGATCCCGGAACGATCGAAACTCCGGGCCTGCTCGATCAGCTTGCGAAGGTTGGCCAGCTTCCGCTCGCCGAGGAATTCGGCCAACAGGATCGCGTCGTAGCCGGTCCGGCCGAGCACCTCGCCGATCAACTGCGCGATCGGAAGGCGGTCTTTCATCGCCCGAAGCTCCCGCAGCACGTCGGCGGCGAACCGGACTCGGCCTCGCTGCTGGGGGTCCAGTTGCGCCGGCAGGTCTTGGGCGAACAGCCCGCCGCACAGACCGTCCGGATCACGAGCCAGCCAGAACAGGGTCTCGTCCAACAGGCTGAAGAAGGGGCTGCGGAGCACCCCGGCCAGGCTCACCTGGTCGCACGGGCTGCGAAGCGCCCGCAACAGGTTCAACAGGTCGAAGATCTCCTGCTGGGCGTAGAAGGCACGGCCTCCGACCAGGTAGTAGTCGATGCCGTATCGCCGCAGGGCCTCCTCGTAGAGTTCCACATTCGAGAGGGCGCGGAACAACAGGGCCACGTCGCCGGGCCGTACCGCCCGGGCCGCCGGCTGGCCGGCCTTGGCGGCCTCAGCGTCGTAGACGATCATCTCCGAGGCATCGAACATGCCGCGGAGGCGCCGGGCGACCCAATCGGCCTCAAGGCGTCGGAGGCGTTCCGTTTGGCCCGCCGTGCTGGAAGAGGGATCTCCTGATGCCGACGGTCCGTTGTAGGAGGCATCTCCTGATGCCGATGGTCCGTTGTAGGAGGCATCTCCTGATGCCGACGGTCCGTTGTAGGAGGCATCTCCTGATGCCGATGGTCCGTTGTAGGAGGCATCTCCTGATGCCGACGGTTCGTTGTAGGAGGCATCTCCTGATGCCGACGGTTCGTTGTAGGAGGCATCTCCTGATGCCGACGGTCGGCGACTGGAGTCGCCTCCTACAGGGTCACCAACAGGGTCGCCGGCGGAGTCGCCTCCTGCAAGGTCGGTTGCCCAGAGAAACTCGACGGCCGGCGTGGGGCCGACCTGTGAGCGGTGGGGCCGCAGGGCCTCGTACTCCGCGCCCGATTCCTCGCCCGCCTTCAGCTCCTCGCAGAACAGGGCGTTGACGAAATCAAGCAAGGCCGGCTGGCTGCGGAAGTTGCGCGTCAGCGGCAGGCGGCCCTGGGGCGGAATCTCCCCGCGAAGCTTGCGGAAGACCCGCGGGTCGGCGCCGCGAAAGCGGTAGATCGACTGTTTGAAGTCCCCCACGAAGAAGAGTTTCCCCCCTGTTACGTCGTCGTCGCAGAGCGCTTTGACCAGCTCCACCTGCAAGGGATCGGTGTCCTGGAATTCGTCGACCAGCAGCAGCCCGATCTGGGAGGAAAGCCGCTTCCGCAGGCCCTTGCGTTCGGGCCCCGTGAGCAATTGCCGGGCGCAGATCAGCAGGTCGTTGAAGTCCAGCGCGCCGAGGTCCTGCTTACGCCGTTGATACTCCTCGGCGACGTCGGCGGCCACGGTGAGCAGCCGCAGGGCAGTTTCGGCGGCGGGAAAGGCTTCAGCGCGGTCGAATTGCAGGGCGGGCCGTAGTTCTTTGATCCGTTCGCGGAGTTTCTCGGCACTCTTGCGGAACTGCTCGTACAGCTCCTCGGTTTCCCAATGGTTCTTGGTGCTGCCCTGGACCTTGGCGTTTTCCTGAATGGCCTCCAGATCAGCTTTCGGCTTCGTGCTCTGGGGCAACGCCGGAAGACGTTCCAGGAGGAAGCTGAACCGCGCCTGCATTTTCGGGCTGCGCGACGGCTGGAGTCGAGCGAGCCTGAGCAGAGCGTCTGCCGCCCGCGAATCGGCAACCTGCTTGAGCATTCTGGGTACCGTGTGGGTCTGCCGATAGTCGTCCCATATCGTCACGAGTCCCTCGGCCGTTTCGCCACGCCACTGGGCCCATTCGATCTCCTGCCGCCGGCGGAGCAGTGTGTCGACCATCTCGTAAAGCCGCTCCAGCCCGAACTCCACCACCAGCCCGATCACGGCGTCGTCACGTGCAGCCAGCCGGTCGCGCAGTCGCTCGTCGAGGGCCTCGTAGAGCAAGGTCTCGGCCTGGGCCTGGTCCAGGACGCTAAACTGCGGATCCAGCCCGGCTTCCACCGCATGGGCCCGCAGCAGCGAGCCGCAAAAGGCGTGGATCGTGCTGATCCGCGCGGTGTCCAACTCGCGGCTGAGCTCCAACCAGTAGCCGACCTGTTCCTCGGCCGCGTCCTGGAGTTGCCTGTGGCAGGCCTGGCGAATTCGGTCGCGCATCTCGCGGGCAGCCCGCTCGGTAAAGGTGATCGCCACCAGCCGTCCCAGTTCGGAGCCTCCCGCCGCCGCCCGGTCTTGGGGCTGAAGGTGTGCCAGGAACCGCTCGGTCAGGACGAACGTCTTGCCGCAGCCCGCACCGGCCGAAAGCGCCACGGACACCCCCTGGGCCTCCACGGCCCGGCGCTGCTGGTCGGTCCACTGCCGGCCGCCTAGCTGTTGTCGGGGCTGGGCTGCCATGTCTTCTCCAAGGAACGGACCTGGTTAATCCGGCAGATCGTGCTGTAAGGGCAATAGCCGGTGCAACGATCGTCGTGGCTGCAAGTGGGGAAGTCCCCGTTTCGGATGCCCCGAACCAATGCCACGACCGTCTGGCGGAGCCCCCCGCGGATGCCTTCCCAGTTCTCTTCCGGCTCCAGCCCGGCTGGGCCCTGTCTGTACATCTTCAGCGCTTGCTTTGGCTTGAACCCGCCTTCCTTGAGGTGCCAGTATCCGGCCTGCCAGGGGACGCAGTCCCGGTCGCTGAGGATGAGTTCGGCCACGGCAAGGGCATACAGGGGCAGTTGCAGGGTCCTTCCGTCCGCGACGGATTCCTTGTCGAACTTGATCGGGCTGCCCGTCTTGTAGTCCAGCACGTTGAACACCGTCTTTCCGGCCACCTGGCCGGTGTCGATGCGGTCGATCCGCCCCGAGATGCGGATCGTCTCCTCCTCGGAGGACAACTCCAGCGGCTGGTCGGTCGAAGGAAGGGCGTCGCCCTCGGTTTTCCGTCCGAAGGCCACCTCGAAGAACGCGGGCAGCAACGGCTGGTCGCACTCCTTCCACAGCGCGTCGTAACTCCCGTGCTGGTCGCGATACGCGGCGAGCCATTGGCCCAGCAGCCGCCGATTGACCTCGCGCAGGGCGGCCTCGACGGGGCTGCTCACCGGCTGGCCGATCAACTCGTCGATCGTCTCGCTCAGCAAGCGGTGGTACTCGGCCGCGTCCAATCTGGCCGGCGAGGTGGGACGGTCTCCAGAGAAGTGATTGACCCGGCGGTGGAACGCCGCTAGCACGTCGTGCGCCAACCGGCCCCGCTCCAGATAATCCACCTTCAAGACCAACTCCTCGATCGGTTTCAGCGCCAAGACGCGTTCGAGGAAGAACCGGTAGGGGCAAGATGCATATTGCTCCAGCTCCGTGGCGCTGAAAGTGTGCTGCGGAGAAAAGTGGGCCGACAGTACCTTCCGCGCCGCGTTGCCGGAGACGATGCCTTCGGCCGGCCCGAAACGGGAGCGATCCTGGCGGAAAGCGGCCAACTGCAAACCGGCCAGGACGTTCTCCGCCACGCCCGGCTGGTGCCCTACCAGCCCGGCCAACAAGGACACGTCCCCTTCCAGCGCCGTGGACAGGGCCTTGACGCGGAATTCGGCCGCCGAGAGGAGCTCGTCGCCGGACGGGACGGGGCTCAGATCGATTGGCTGGGTTCGAGGGATCTGATCCCGGCCGCACGCCTGTTCCACTTCGCTCAAGAAGGGACTCGGCAGCAGCGGCTGAGCCGATTCGTCCAGGCACGGATAGCTCAGGTACAGCCGCCGCGTCGCCCGGGTGATCGTCTCATAAAACAGCAGCATCTCCTCGCGGTTCCGGTCGGTGCGGGCGGCCAGCGGCAGGCCCTTGGCGATCAACTCCTGGTACTCGGCCTCGCTGTAGAGCGAGTCTGCACGCCGCGCAGGAGGAAACGCCTTCTCCGACAGGCCGGCAAGGAAGAGATAGGGAATCCGCAGCGCCCGGGCACTGGCGGCCGACAGGACCCGCACCCGGCCCGATTCGTCCTTGGCCTGCCCCATCCGCTCGCTCGAGAGGACGTCCAGCAGCACCTCGAACGCCTCGCGGCGGCTCCACTGGGGTGGCTGCTGGCCGAGCCAGCGGGCCAAGTCGTCGCCGGCAGAAAGGGCGGTCTGGAGCCGTTCCCAGGCCGCCAGATCGGGCAAGGCGGCAGCTTCGCCCTCGCACAGCCCCATCGCCCGCAACAGCCCCGTCTGCCGGGCCAATCGCGTCCAGGCCTTGGCCCAGTCGGCCGGCCCGGCCTGCTGGGGCAACTCGTCGAAGGCGGCGGCCAGCCGCCAGAGCAGTGCCCGGGTCAGCCGTGCCTGCTGTGGCCACTCGTCGGGTCGGCCCGTGAAACCTGTAGGAGGCGACTCCAGTCGCCGATCATCGCCGTCTTCACGCGCCTCCTCCGGGCGATCCGATTCGGAGGGAGGGCATCGGCGACTGGAGTCGCCTCCTACAATTTGGAGTTGATCGAGTAGCCTCTCTCGGCCGTGGGGAATCTGCAGCCCCCGGATCGTCTGCTCGGCCGCCGCTGCCACTTGGCGTTCCTCCCACTCGGGCCACTCGGGCTGGAAGTAGTTGCTCCCCAGCACCTGCAGCAGTCGGGCAAACGGCCAGTCGTCGCGCTCCAGGCGCAGCAGCGCCACCAGCGCAGAGAGTACCGGCGAGCGGTCCAGCGGTGGTCCCGTCTCCAACGCGAAGGGAATCCCCAAGTCACCGAATACCTCGCCCAGCAGCGCGCCGGCCTCCTCGGCCGAACGGAACACCACCGCGATCTCCTCGGGTCTTGCGGGCCGTCCCCCAAGCTCTTGATCCCCTTGGGTCAACAGCCGCTTGATCCGCGAGCCGATCAACTCGATCTGGCCCAGTTGCCGTGCGGCGGCCAGGATCTCCACGCCGCTGGCATCCTCGGCAGGCAGCACGTGGCGGGGGTTGGCAAACAGCGTCTTCTCCAGATGTGCCATGGCCGGCCAGGCTGGACGCTCCGGCCGCGGCAGCTCCTCAAGAACCAGTTCCACATGCCGCCGGCGAAGCTCCTCCAAGGTCTTCAGGGGCTTGCCGAACAGCTCCGTTCGCCGCGGCTCCGCCTCCAAGGGAAGGGTGATCCACAGCTCCTCGACCCATCTGGCCAGGATCTCCAGGATCTCGTGCTGGGTGCGGGTAAAGTCGGTGAATCCGTCGGCCACCACCAGCCGCAGTCGCTCGAACGGCCGCCGCTGTCCTTGGTCCAGGCGGTCCCTGGCCGACCAGAACCGCCCCTCGGCATCGTAGAGTTGTCGCTCCCTCAGGCAGCGCTGGTACGCATCGTAGACCTCCCACAGCTCGGTGTCTTTGTCGGTGATGCCCCGAGCGGTGCAGGCCTGCTGGAAATGCTCAGGCCAGATCTCCAGCCGCTTCAGTTCGCTGATCAACTCGCAGACCAGGTCTACCAGTCCGCTGGTCTGGGCGATGGGGCCGAAGTGCGTCAAACGCCCCTCGGTCCGCCGACGAAGGATCAATTGGCGGATCAATTGCCGCTTCATCAGCCGGCCGATGGGCCGGACCGCCAGGGGTGCCACCTGGAGCACCGCCTCGGCAAACTGGTCGAAGGTCATCACCCCGGGGCTGAAACAGGCGCGGCATTCCCCGGCAAGCAGCCGGCCGCGGACCTCGGCCGCCGCCCGCCAGGTCGGCGCTAACCAGATCGTCGTTCCCGGCCTACCGGTAGCCAATGCCCTCCGGTAGCGTTCCAGCAGGCGGCCGGTCTTTCCACTGCCGGGCGGGGCGGCCAGGATAGTAAGCTTCGCGGCCATTGGCGGCGCAGGGCGTTTTGCCATTAGCTCTCAGGTTTGAGGAAACATCCCTAAAGTAGCCATCTCGCTCCGCGAGATGAGGCCAAAGTAGCCATCTCGCTCCGCGAGATGAGGCCAAAGTAGCCATCTCGCTCCGCGAGATGAGGCCCCTGCGACGAGGCTCTGTCCTCCCCGCGGGCCGCCTCGTCTCGCGGAGCGAGACGGCTACTTCGGTGGCGGCTTCGCCGCCCTATGGAATCCGGGCTCATTGTCGCGGGTGGGCAGGTTTTGTCAAGAAACCTGGCTCCAGTGGTACAAGGATCCACCCGGAGACCGGACCCAGGCGTCGACTAGCACCTCCGTCGATCCGGTGAGATAGATCTCCGGCATGCCCCCCCTTAGGTGGTGGAAAAAGGTGGTAATATTGTTTGACAGGCTAGCTGGGCATCTGCTAGAATGTAGCGTTGCCGCGGGGAAGTGTAGTACCCGGCGGTCGTCGGACGGAGCGGAGGTGGCGGTATGCGCCGCCGGGCGTGCCTTATTCTCAATCGTTCCGTATTGTGGCGACAGTTGCGGCGGTGTGCGCCGCGCAGGTTTTTTCATCTTATCTCTTATTGAAGGAGGTGGTCTGATGATCACTGTATCTCGGAAGCGAGGGTTTACCCTCATCGAGTTGCTGGTGGTGATTGCCATCATCGGCATCTTGATCGCCTTGTTGTTGCCGGCGATCCAAGCCGCGCGGGAAGCGGCCCGCCGGGCGACCTGCATCAACAACCTGAAGCAGCTCGGCCTGGCCTTGCACAACCACCACGATTCCAGCAAGAAATTCCCGGCCTCGTGCTCCGTCACAGGCACGGGCCCGTTTGTCCAGAACGGCTGGAGCTGGCTGACCTACATCCTCCCGTTCTGCGAGCAAGAGGTGCTCTACGAGGAATTGCAGGTGAAGAAGTTCCCGGCCCCAGCTCCCACACCCAGGAACATAGTGTCCAATCCCCCGTTCCTGGCTTTCATCACGGAGGTCAGCGCGTTCGAGTGCCCCAGTTATTCCGGCCCGAAGTTCGGCTCTCCGGAGTTAAGCCCGCCCACCGGGGCACTCACCCAGTACAAGGCCATCGGCGCCTCGCACGGCGGTAGTCTGGCCAGGGCCAAGGGTGGTCCCGGTCTAGTGCCTTCGACGACGATGCAGTATCAACCGGAGGGGGGCATTCACCCCGACGGCGCGATGTTCCCCGGCGTCGAGCCCAAGATCGCCTCACTCAGCGACGGAACCTCCAACACGGTGATGGTGACCGAGACGGTCGAGGGCGTAGACACCGGTGCCGCATACGACGGCAAGGCCGCCTGGTGCCTGGGATCGACCGCCACCCTGGTCGGACTGCCCGCGCCGCCCAAGGGGCCTGTCTTTATCCCGGCTACGAACTTCGGTAATTTCTATGCCCCGACCGGCTTCAATGGAAAGTACGACGAGGAGGGTGGGACCTTCCAGTTCTTGACCTACCTGGGCTGGGACTATGAGGCGAACGCGGATGGGCGCTATATCAGCGACACCTACCGCAGAGGCCCCGGCAGCGAGCATCCGCAAATCGTCAACCACCTGTTCGGCGACGGCACGGTGCACAGCATCCGCAAGGAGGTCGACGCCGCGTTGTACTTCTTCGTCATCACCCGTGCCGGCGGCGACCCGGGTAGCGAGTTCCACTCGCACGAGGGAGGTAACTAGACTGGGCTCGACGGGACGCCGCCTGCTGCGGCCCCTGCTGCCCGGTTGGTCCGGAAGACTGTCACTGGACTGCTGCTTCCCACGTGTGGGGGGCAGCAGTTCTTTTTTGGTCGAGCGAGATTTCCCTGCCTCCCACCCGATCGGGCCTTGCATTCTCGGGCCAACTGTTCTAGAAAAGCCGTAGCGAGCCGAAGTGGCGGAATTGGCAGACGCGCTAGGTTCAGGACCTAGTTCCCGTTAAGGGAGTGCAGGTTCAAGTCCTGTCTTCGGCACTCAGTCAAGTGCTTAATTCCTACCGGCCGAAGTCAAAAGACAGGTGTTTACCGAATGCGGCCATGCGTGTGCGGTGTGCGCTACGCCGATTCCGCTTGAACTTGCACATATCGTCCCGTGGTGGGAGGCTCTGCCACGCATCGACGGCGGTTGGTAAGATTCAGGTGTAGTGGAAGAGATATTGCCGAAGGAAGGTTCGTCCCCAGGAACCTACGGTGGTATCGCCCGATTGACCGCTGGCTTGCTCGCACCTCTGAAGACAATCGAGCGCCACCGAACGCTTGATTATGGTATGCAACATCCATTTCTGGGACAGACAGCAGGCGTAGCGCTCGCCTAGGATGTCTGCTGCCGTACGAGCCTGCTCGATGGTTCCGGTGTCCCGCTCATGGCAGTTTCGTCGCTTCAACGGAGTACGCTCCTTTGGCGATGCCGTCCCACGCACCCGTGTCTTGATGGCTGGAACGCGGAGTCGCCGCCGGCCTCTACGTGAAACGCGACACGACAAGTTCGAACCAGTCACTCCAGGCAAGAAGACGAAGTCGCCATGAACCCTGCCTCCAGACTCGCGCCATTGCTGACAATCCTGTTCTGTCTTCCGGCTGGATTCTGCGCCGCAGAAGAGCTGCGGCTGCGTGTGATCGTCGAAACCGACGCGGGCGGCGACCCGGACGACGAGCAGTCGCTTGTGCGTTTCCTGGTTTACGCGAACGAGTGGGACCTCGCGGGCATCATCGCCAATCGGCCGCGTGCTCGGGATGGCGAGAACAAGAACCCCGAGCGTACCGGCCTGGGGATTGTTCGCGCGCTGGTGAATGCCTACGGGCAATGCCACGCTAACCTGGTACGGCACGACCCGCTCGGCGCTCTGTATCGGACCAACACCGGCCTGGCGCAGAAGGAAGGCGACACGATGACGTTCCTGTATCTTGTGCCGACCGGAATGAACGACCCGAACGAGCCGACGTGGGGGAGTTGGGCCGGCCGCTACGGCCCCCACGAGGAGTTCCCCGGCAAGGAATACGTGGTCTATGCGTCGGGCGGTGAGCGGATCACCGGGGATCTTTCCGGGGCGAAAGGCCGAGCGTTGCTGGCGCGGTGGTACGACCCGACCAAGGGGAAAGCCGTGGCAGGCGGGTGATGAAGTCTACGCGGCCGGCCGCGTGGGCCTATTGGCCGATGGGCCCACTCGTTTCCACCACGTGAGAGTCACCACGTCGCCTGGGGAGAAGCTGCGTCTCGACGCGCGGCTGGCCAGGCAACAGCGGGAGCTGGAGGAGCTGCACGCTGCCAATCCGCGCCCGGTGCTGTGGAAGAAGATCAAGACGGAAGGCTTTGGCGCCGGTCGAAACCTCCGCTTCGGGGAGCTGGACGGCGACGGCCACCCCGACATGTGCAACGCCGTGCTGGACATCACCGGCGACTGCCGCGACGAGGTGGTGGTCTGGAAACCGCAGGAGATTTGGGTTTATACTCAGCCGGACAGCCCGAAGGCCGGTAGACTCTACCGGCCGCGACGCAATCCGCTCTACAATTACTCCAACTACCAGGCAACGATTTCCCTACCCGGATGGTCACAATGAATACGATCCATTTACTGCTGCTCCTTGCTCCAAGCGAGATCGCTGGGTCGGTGGCTGATGCTCCGCCAGATGGCCAGACACGAATTAGCATTGTCGATGGACGATGGCAGCTCAACGGCAAGGTGACTTACCCTGGCACGCGCGCCGAAAGTCTGCTGATGAACGCGCGCATGGCCAACGCGACGTTCGCGGACCGTCACCGTGTGGATTACGATGCCGAGGCGAACTCGGACCGGTTCATTGCCAGGTCTCACTTCGCCTTCAACAAAGCGGAAGACGATCGAGTCCATTATGCCCAGCGCAGGGAGATTACGATGCCGCCTGCCGATCTCCTGCCCGCGCGTTCGACGCCCGTGACGGGCGACTACTTTCCGCCCCCGGAATCGCAAGGCGGCTGGCGCAAGCTGGAGAAGCCTGAGGACATTCGCCGGCTGTCGGGCACGAATCCCGCAAAGCTCGACGAACTGCGCCAGTGGCTTCTGAAATCCGACAACCGCACCTTTGCCGCCGTGGTCATCCGCAACGGATACATCGTCCTCGAAGTGGAACGCGGCAACAGCGCGAAGACCGATACGCGCCGCGTCGCGTCCGTGTCGAAGGCCGTTTGCGCGACGGTGCTGGCGATTGCCTCGGAGCGAAGCCGGCAAGGCCGCACGCCGCGCAAGATGACGTTCGACGACCCGGCCTTCGACTTCATCCCGTGGGCGCAGCCGTTAAGCGATCCGCGCAAGGCGTCCATCACCGTGAAGCAGTTGCTCAACCACACGTCCGGCATCTGTCCGGAAGCGACGGGCGCGCCGAACGACGGCTCGTGGGAATACGTTCTCGGCCACAGCGGCGACGCCCGCACGGCGAGACTGGCGTTCGATCCTGGCACGGCGTGCGGCTACTCCACGCACGCGCTGGCCCACGCGGCGCTGGTGTGCGAGAACGTCACTGGCAAGCCGTACGACCAGTTCGCCGTCGAGGCGTTGTTCAAGCCGCTCGGCATCGAGCGCTGGTGGTTCCAGTATTACGAAGGCGGCGAGAAGATCGGGCGCCATCCCTCGCACGGCCTGGGCATGCCGGCGCGCGATCTGGCGCGCATCGCTTACTGCATGATGCGCGGCGGGCGCTGGGGCCAGCAGCAGGTTATCCCGAAATGGTTTGTCGAGGAAACCGCCGCACCCACGCACGGCGTGACGACGCCGGAAATGCGGTGGAAGCTCAACCCGCAAGTCTTCTCGCACGGCTGGGAACTGCCCGCGCGCCACAAAGGGGAGGGCGGCCGCAGCGGCGAGGGCATTCCTGCTGATGCCCGCAGCAAACCTGGCTCAGGCGGCCAGCTCATCGCTTTCGTGCCGAGCCTTGATCTGCTGATCACGCGTCAGACGGGTAGCAGCGGCGAGTGGGAGTATGAGGAATACCTGCGCCGCGCTTGCGCGGCGGTCCTGTCGGGCAAGCCCGACTCCTCGGATCCGGGAATGCCGAAGAAATGAGGTCTCACCGGGAAAGGATATAACCAGAAACGGCGCAATCTCCATGACTACGAAAGCCACTCGAAGAGGATTCCTACGAAAAGCAGCTACAATGACCTTCGCCGGTACCATGGGGCTGAGGCGCCTGGGAACTGCGACCTGGCAGGGCGCTTTACGGGCCGCCGAGGCCGCAGGCCGGTCGTCCGGGCGGGTGTTTGTGGCCGGGTTCTCCCATGAGACCAATACCTTCCATCCACAGAGGACGACCAGCTTCTCGATCCGCGAGCCGGGGCCAGGTGAGTCACCGTTCTCCTTAGAGTCATGGAAGCAAGGCGGACTGAGGGTGGTCCCGGGCACGAGCGCCTATCCAATCGGCGGTGGGATGATCGACGGACGGGCGTGCCGGGCGGCCATCGGGCGCATCGTGCAGTCGCTCCGTGCCGCCCTACCCATGGATGCCGTCTTCCTGCGCCTCCACGGCGCCATGTACGCGGAGGGAGTGGGGCCGGCAGAGGCGGTGCTGGTCGAGGAAGTTCGGACTGCGGTCGGTACAACGGTGCCGATTGCCTGCACCTTCGACTTGCACGGCAACATCCCGGCACGGTTGGGCCGCGACGGCGATATCCTGGTCGGCCTGAAGACCGCCCCGCACACCGACCATCAGGAGACAGCCGCGCAGGCAGGTCGGCTGTTGCTGGAAACCTTGCAGGGGAAGATCAGGCCGGTTTCGTACGTGCTTCCCATTCCGTTAATTCTCCCCGGCGAGAAGGCCATGACTACGGCCGAACCGTTCCGCTCGCTGGTCGGCGAGGCACGAAGGCTGGAGCGTGACGGGTTGCCCGGGCAAGCGGCAAGAATCCTGGCGGCCACGATCTTCGTCGGCTGTGCGTGGACCGACTCGCCCGATACGGGCATGTCGGTGATGGTCACCGCGGACGGATCAAGGCACGCAGCGCGGGCAGCCGCGATCCATCTTGCGCGCCAGGTCTGGGACGCTCGTGCCGAGTTCTCTTTCGGGTGTGAAACCGCCGAACTGAAGGAAGGGGTGACCCGGGCAATGCAGGCCAAGGAGTCGACGGTCTTTCTTAGCGATAGCGGCGATGACGTGACGGCCAGCACTCCCGGCGATCTGCCCATCGTGTTGCGGCACCTGCTGGAGCGGAAGGTCCAAGGCGCGCTGGTGGCCGGCATCTACGACGGAGCGGCAACCCGCCGGTGCGTGGAAGCCGGCGAAGGAAAGCGCCTCGGGTTGTCGATCGGGGCGAGTGTGGAGAAGCGTCACGGGCCGCCCCTGGAAGCAGAGGTGGAGGTCATCCGCGTGCCGCCCAAGAATGCCGGCCTGGCGGTCGTCGGCATTGGGCAGGTGGAAGCGGTCCTTTGTGACCGGTCCTTCGCCTTCACCGATCCCGGCCAGTTTGAATCTTGCGGCATCGACCCGTTAAGCCGCAAGATCGTGGTGGTCAAGCAAGGCTATCTCATGCCCGGTTTGGCGAAGATCGCGCCTCGTCACATCATGCTTCTGACGCCCGGTTCGTCGAACATGCGCATCGAGAGGTTGACCTACGCCAGGCGGCGAAGACCCATGTACCCGTTGGAGCCCGACACCACCTTCGAGCCGGAGAAAGCGGAGAAGTCGTAATGCAGGTGCAAAACTGCTAACGAAACGACCCAGACATCCATCAAGGAGAATCAGCATGCATCGCCGCAAGTTTCTTGCCCGCACCGGCCAGCTCGGCACGCTGGCGGTTGGTTTGTCGTCCGGTTTGTCCGCCTCGCGGATCTTCGGCCAACAGCAAGGGAAATCACCGCAACCCGCCAGCGGACCATTGCGAGTGTCTCCGAGGAATCCGCGTTACTTTTGCGATGCCAGCGGCCGGGCGGTCCTCCTGGTCGGCTCCCACACGTGGAACAACCTGGTCGACATGGGCCGCAGCGATCCGCCCGAGGCGTTTGATTTCGATGCATACCTGAACTTCCTCGACCGCTACGGGCATAACTTCATCCGGCTCTGGGCCTGGGATTCGACGACGTGGGACACGCGTGCCAATGGACAATTGGGCAAAGACTTCATCCATCACGTCGCGCCGCTGCCGTGGGCGCGGACCGGACCGGCCGACGCGCTCGACGGCAAGCCCAAGTTCGACTTGCAGCAGTTCAACCCCGCGTACCTCGAACGGCTGCGGGCGCGCGTGAATGCGGCGGGCCGCCGCGGCATCTACGTGTCCGTGATGCTGTTCGAAGGCTGGGGACTGATGCACGGCAACCGCCGTCGAGGGACTAAGGACGAGTGGGCCTGGCGCAGTCATCCCTTTCATCCCGACAACAACATCAGCGGCATCGACGCCGCGGGAAAGGTGCATAGCCGAGCCAACCCGGCCGTCAGCGCGATCCAAGCGGCGTACATCCGCAAGGTGGTCGATACGGTCAACGATCTGGACAACGTGCTGTACGAGGTGATCAACGAGGGCGGCGAGAAGGAGTGGGATTGGTGGGTCGTGGAAACGGTGCGCCAGTACGAGCGCACCAAAGCTAAACAGCACCCGATCGGGATCACCGGCCACGGCGCGGAGCGGTTGGGCAGCATGTTAGCCAGCCCGGCCGACTGGATCTCGCCGGGCCGAAACGATGGCTTCGGCGACGATCCGCCGGCATGGGATGGCAAGAAGGTCAGCTTGCTGGACACGGATCACGTCTGGGGCGTGGGGGGCAACGCCGCGTGGATCTGGAAGAGTCTGGTGCGCGGCCACAACCCGCTCTTCATGGACCCGTACGACGGATCGGTCCTCGGCAACCGGTTCGATCCGCAGTGGGAACCGATCCGCCACAACCTGGGCTACGCGCTCCGTCTTGCCCGGCGATTGGACCTGGCGCAGATGACTCCGCATGACAAACTCGCGTCCACAACGTACTGCCTTGCGGACCCAAGCAACTCCTACGTGGTCTACATTCCGACCGGCGGCAAGGCGACAGTCGCCCTGCGGGGAACCACGGCCCGCTTCGCCGTGGAATGGTTCAATCCTTCCGCCGGGAAAACCATTGCAGGCCAGCCGGTCGCTGGCGGTGCGGATCGCGAGTTCACGGCGCCCTTTTCCAGCGACGCCGTGCTGTACTTGTCCCGGTCGTAGCGTCCAACTTCTGGCAGCAGGCGAAACCCGGCGACGCGTTGCTGCTGTTGGATGGAAGGTACACGGGCGATCGGTCGATGATTCGGCCCCCACAAGGTTTGCAGGGTGCACCGACGCAACCGATTACCGTCGAAGCCCTGCACGACGGCCGGGTGGAAATCGACGGCGAGAACCGGCGGAAGACGGTGCTGCTGTACCACAACGACTATTTCGTGCTGGAGGGGTTCAACGTACACAGCGCCGGCGGTGGTCGCGACAACGCTACGGCCGTCGAGCTGTCCAGGTCTCATCACAACATCGTGCGTCGAGTCTGCGCGTGGGACGCGCAGGACGCCAACACCGAAATCTTCGGCACCCACAATGCCGAACACAACTTGTTCGAAGATTGTGCCGGCTGGGGCATCGCCCGCAAGGTTTTTCAGAATTCCCAAGGGGGCAACTACACCACTTATCGCCGCTGTTGGGGACGCTGGGAAGGGTGCCACGCGGTCGGCCCGAAGATGACCTACTCGTGCTTTTACAACAGTTGCCATATCGTGCTCGAAAACTGCATCGGAACGTGGGACGCGGGCAAAATGCGCGAGACCTACGTGCTGCTCGGCTACGACGGCCAGCCCTTTGTGAAACCGGGGAGCGAGCGGTACGGCTCGCCGTTGACGCTGACCAATCACGCGGTCGATCAACCGTATGGGGTTTTCTCCGCCGACAATCGGTGCCTATGAGTACAAGGGCGCCGTAACCCCCGCCGTTCCAGTGAGGCCGAAATGAAGATCAAGAAGTCTTGTCAGGTTGTTGTAGGGGTCGGAGTCTGGCTGGCCGGATTGGCTCCGCTGTTGGGTGGCGAGCCGGCCCAGCGGACCGTGAATGCTTCGGACCTATGGGGAATCGCGGGAGAGAAGTGGACGCCACACAGCCGGCTGCCGGACTTCTCTTTTGCCGGCTATCACGCGGGCGACAAGCCGATTCCCGACGTGGCGGTGAAAGCCAGCATCAAGGAGTTCGGCGCCAAGGGCGATGGCGTAACAGACGACACAGCGGCCTTCAAGAGCGCGATTGCCAGCGTGACCGACGGCGCGATTGCCATTCCAGCGGGGCGTTACCGGGTCACCGGGGCGCTCGTGATCCAGAAGCCCGGCGTCGTTCTCCGCGGCGCGGGCGAAGGCAAGACGACGCTCTACTTCGAGAAGTCTTTTGAGGCGTTGCTCGGCGTGGGAAAGGTGCCGTATTGGGGCGGACTGCTCGAGGTCCGCGGCGAGCAGAAGGGTAAGAAGCTGACCGGCGTGACCGCCGCCGCCCAGCGCGGCGATACGCGACTGGAGGTCGCCTCCGGAGCGGGAATCTCGGCGGGCCAATGGATTCGCCTGCGCATGACCAATCCGGCGGACAACTCGCTCGGCTCCTATCTCTACGCCGACAAGAGCGCCCTGAACGCCGAACGCCGGCGCGCTGGCCAAGTGGTGTCGCGCGCCCGTCTGGGCCCATGTGTACACCGCAGCCCGGATGGAAGACCCCTGGGGCAGCTTCTCCGCGCCCGGCTCCCTCTTTTCCAATACCTCGATGGCCGACTGGGAGGTATTCCGCTCCAAGGCCGGTGAACCGGTCCGCGTCGATCGCCTCCTCCGCGAGGGCGATCTGATCGAGCATGCCGGAATGAAGCTGAAAGTCCTGCACACGCCCGGGCACGACCGCGGCCAAATTGTCCTTTACGAGCGCGCAAGGCGGCTGGTCTTTACGGGCGACCTGGTCCAAGGTGGCATGGAGCCCAAAGGAAGTTGGCTGGGGCTTGTCACCGATGTGGCCGCGCAGCGCTGCAGCCTCCGGCGCGTCGCCGAGCTAAAGCCGGAGTGGAACTTCAAGGGACATCGCCGCCCGCTGTCCGGCCCGGACGTTCAAACGGATCTCGCCTGCGCGCTGGCACGCCTGGATAATATCGAGAAGGCGGTGTTGGAGGCGCTGCGAGAGAAGCCGCGGCTTTCCACCGCCGCGGCGACGCGGGCTGTCTTTCGCAAGGTGCTCCAGGGGGAAGTCAAGACCCTGCCTGATTACGCGGTCGCCTCCGTGACGGCCATGCTCCTGGACCTGGCTCGGCGCGGGGTTGTCAAGCGGAGCAGCGATCTGGAGTGGGAAGCGGTCGGACAGTAGTCGCGAGTGAAGTAGAGCCGAATTGCCCTAGCCCGCATTTCTCACCACAGTGTGCCACTGCTTGACGTAAGGCAAGCAGTGACGAGGGATTCCGCCCCGCACTGCTTCTGCGAAGCAGTGGCACACTGTGATCCGACGTCGGGTGTTGGTGAG
>Ga0315291_10001471_pt1 | contig 31488 bp, 27 predicted proteins | sample YL17G12_20_MG_FD_203070 | JGI IMG/M metagenome (GOLD analysis project Ga0315291, IMG submission 203070) | Sediment microbial communities from Yellowstone Lake, YNP, Wyoming, USA - YL17G12_20 | ecosystem: Environmental > Aquatic > Freshwater > Lake > Sediment | place: USA: Wyoming | collected...
TCAAGGACTTGGTTCATTTGATCTCTCGGCTAGCGAGCTTCGAAGGCCAGATCGTTTGGGATCCGAGCAAACCCGACGGCCAGCCTCGGCGCTGCTTGGACACGAGCAAGGCTGCGCGACTGTTCGGGTTCAAGGCGAGGACGCCCCTTGGAGAAGGGTTGAAAAGGACCATCGAGTGGTACGTCGCGCATCGACCAGAGTAGCAGCAAGGCGCAGGTAGGCACGCGGATTGAGCAAGACCTGGAGGAAGGGGCGTTCTGGAGTCAAGCGAAGGCGCTGGACAAGACACCACGCGGTGGTTGCGTAAGGCCCACGGGAAGAGCTAGACTGGAGGGCGGCCAACGAGAGACCGGTGGAGATCCTTGCCGCTGCCTACCAGCTCAGTGTTAGGAACAGCGCACGCTGGAAGTAAAGGGAACATCAAGTGACCAAAGACCGGTGACACTAGGAGAACCTGGCCAAATGCCTCTGGAAAACACGGGTAGTAAGACCCTGAACGGAAGGGAAGCGCCGGTCACTGTTATTCGCGCTTCGCGCGGGTGGAGATTCCTCGATTTCAAGGAACTGTCGAGGTGCCGGGAGCTCCTCTACTTCTTCGCCTGGCGAGACATCAAGGTACGGTACAAGCAGACCGTCATCGGGGCTGCCTGGGCGATCATCCAGCCCTTCTTCACCATGGTCGTCTTCAGCCTCTTCTTCGGTCGCCTGGCTAAGATCCCTTCCGAGGGCGTTCCCTATCCCATCTTCAGCTACGTCGGCCTCCTCCCGTGGACCTTCTTCGCCAACGGGATGAGCAATGCCTCCAACAGCCTGATTGGCAGTGCTGGCCTCATTTCCAAGATCTACTTCCCCCGACTGCTGATCCCGTTGGCCGCTATCGTGACCAGTGCGGTGGACTTCGCGCTCGCTTTCGCCGTCCTCATCGGGATGATGCTCTTCTACCGCATCCCCCCTACGTGGAACGCCTTGTTGCTCGTTCCTTTCTTGCTGTTGGCCTTCCTGACTGCATTGGGGATGGGGCTGTGGCTGTCGGCACTCAACGTGGAGTACCGCGATGTACGCTACATAGTTCCTTTCTTAACGCAACTCTGGATGTACGCGACGCCGGTCATCTACCCGAGCAGCCTCTTACACGGGCCTTGGAAGATCCTGCTCGGCCTGAATCCCATGACCGGGGTCGTAGAGGGGTTCCGTTGGGCACTACTGGGAACGGGTGGTCTTCCTGGAAGTATGTTTGGCATTGCCGTTGTCGCCGCGGTCGTCCTCCTGGGAACGGGAATCCTGTACTTCCGCCGCATGGAGAGAACGTTTGCGGATGTGATATGATCCAATCTGGCTCAGGCGGCCAAGCAAAGAAGGCATGAAGGGGACTCCGTGAGTGACGTTGCGATACGCGTGTGCGAGCTGAGCAAGCGCTACCGGCTGGGAGAGCGGGAGCCCTACAAGACGCTGCGCGAAGCTCTGTCCCGCGCTGCCTCGGCTCCATTCCGCCACGCGCGGTCTGCCATCCAACGAGCGAATGGCCACCCGGCAGAGGACACAACGAAGTTCATTTGGGCTCTACGAGATGTCTCCTTCGAAATCAAGAAAGGAGAAGCCGTTGGCATCATCGGGCGCAATGGTTCAGGGAAAAGCACTCTCCTGAAGATCCTCTCTCACATCACCGAACCGACGGAAGGGTATGCGGAGATCCATGGACGGGTCGGTTCGTTGCTAGAGGTGGGCACGGGCTTCCATCCGGAACTGACCGGCCGCGAGAATATCTACCTGAATGGCTCCATCTTAGGCATGCGTCAGGCAGAGATTGACCGGAAGTTTGACGAGATCGTGGCGTTTGCCGAGGTAGAGAAGTTCCTGGATACCCCCGTCAAGCGCTACAGCAGCGGCATGTACGTGCGCCTGGCCTTTGCCGTGGCCGCTCACCTGGAGCCGGAGATCTTGCTAGTGGACGAGGTGCTGGCCGTGGGAGATGTCGCATTTCAGAAGAAATGCCTTGAGAGAATGGGGGACGTGACAAGAGAAGGGCGGACAGTGCTGTTTGTGAGCCACAATCTGGCAGCAGTGGAGCGATTGTGTTCTTGTGCTATCTTGCTCTCTGATGGACGTACTGGGAGCTCGGGCGATGTCCACAGCGTAGTCGGGTTCTACCTTTCCTCGGCCAACCCGCAGAAGAAGGGTGGAGACGGCGTGCTAGCACGTAGTCCAAGCAGCTCACTGGAGCTGCTATCGGTCCAACTGTCAGACGGAGAGGGAGCGCCCTCGTCCATGGCGCAATGCGGTCGAGATCTCCGCGTCAACATACTGCTGCGAATAGCCGTGCAGCTGGAGAGAGTGACTATTTCAGTTGGGATTAACCATCTCGACGATACTCGCGTCGCAACTCTGCACAGCGACATAGCTGGCTATGCTCTATCGTTGAGTCCAGGCATACGCTCCGTTGTCTGCCGAGTGGCTCGTTTCCCTCTCGTACCTGGTAGCTATGTTCTGGATGTGAAAGTGCTCTCTGGGCGAGAGGTTGTCCTGTGGGCTCCGCGCGTAGCGCAACTCAACGTTGAAGGCGGTGACTTCTACAGCAGCGGTAGGTCGCCAGATCCAAGTTGGGCAGGCTTCTGCTACCTCAATCAGCAATGGGCTGTGCATGAGGGCGGATAACGTGAGAGCCGATTGCGGGGAGATGAATCGGAAGAGCTTGAATTCTAATAAGGACATTGCCTGTTGTGCTGGCATCCCTGGGAATTGGTTCACTATGTATTGCGATATTGCCGCGGTGGCTGCAGATGGCAGACCAGGTCGGCATCTAGCCATTTGTGCCCACGACCTGCGTACACCCGACTGGGACAGACGCAACCTCCTATTCTTGCCGGTTCGCAGGAGAATCGTTGGATGGCCAAAGGAGATTGGAGACTCAAGCAGATGAATTCGACTGGAGACGCTAAGGCCGGTCAAATCCTGTACTACGGCGCAGGTTGGCCCACCAACATTGGGAACGCTTTCATTGACCTTGGCGCGATGGCTATTCTGCGTCGCGCAGCCCCAAATGCTCAAATAGCCTTTGCCAGTGAGATGCCCCGGTGGTTCTTCTGGAGAGCGTCCAGAGAGTCTCGGCGATTCCGTTTTTCCCGAACCGCCAAACACCCTGACATGAAGGATGCTCTCGACGTAGCGTCAGTAACACAGTGCGCCTTAGTCGTTTTTGCCGGAATGGCAATGTGCGAGGAATTCATTACGGTAAATGGGCCAACAGTACTCGCACTTGCGAGGCGCGGTGTACCCGCTCTGCTGCTGGGCACTGGCGCGTTGGCATACTCTGACCAGGAGAAGAATCTCTTTGGAGGATTCCTACGCCAGATTCGTCCTATTGGCTTTGTGTCGCGCGATGACCGATCCTACGACATGTTTGCAGATTGCGTTCCCCGGGCACGTAGGGGTATCGATTGTGGGTTCTTTCTTCCAGAGGCGTATGCGACACCTCCCCTTGTAATCCCAGCCTACATCGTTGCAGCTTTCGATTCGATGCCGGAGCCTGCCCTCAACCTGCGAGGGAGACAACTTATGCGTGCTCACCACGATTGCTGGGGTCCGCCTAAAAAAGACTATCTATCCGCTGATAATACACTGATATCTGACATTCCTTATGATTATCTCGCTTTGTACGCCAACGCTGAAGAGGTACACTCGGACAGAGTGCATGCCTGTGTAGCCGCGCTGGCCTACGGTAGGCGAGCGCGCCTGTACAGCCAAACTCCCCGGGGGTCCCTGTTTGGACCAGTTGATGCCGAGAGGATTCGAGACGATCTGGTTCAGCTTGACCTACAACTCCTGGCAGAGAAAAAGCGGGCTCAGGTCGAGTTTGTCCGAGAGATAATAGCTGCGCATGTGCGGCAATCGCAATGAGGCGCTGGGTGGGCCGACTGTGGTGCTAGGCTGAATGGGTCATGATTCTGGACTGATGCACTGGGCAGAAACAACTATGAGACAAGGGCTTCGTCGGCCGGGCTTGGCTCGCTCTTGGGTTGGCGGTTTGCGCCGATCGAAGACCGTGTGCCGTTCCTCACCCCCCGCGCGTGCCCTTGCATGGATTCGTGCTAACGAGCTGCCGACCGGTGGTATCCGAGTTCATTCCGGTCATACCCGTGCTTACGCGGAGGTGACTGGGTATCTCGTACCCACGTTGCTTCAGTATGGTGAGCGAGAGCTGGCAATGAGGCTCAGTCGGTGGTTAGTGTGCATCCAAAGACCAGACGGGGCCTATGCTGATCCGGATCATGGAACATCGTACGTATTCGACACGGGTCAGGTCCTTCGTGGCCTGCTCGCAGTGGCTGAGCTTGTTCCCCAGGCTCTGCGTGCGGCCCAGCGCGCAGCAGAGTATCTCCTTGCACATATGGTCGATGAAGGTAAGCACGGGTTCGGCGCGCGCCACTCCAGTTCTGTCCCGGAGAGCGTTCACTTGTACGTGCTTCCACCGTTGCTAGACGCTGCCGAAGTCCTTCAGAAACCAGAATACGGGGCAGCCACGAAGTCTCATCTGAAGTACTACTGTGACCGCAAAGATGCCTTGCAGATCGGTACTCTCACTCATTTCCTCGGCTACGAGTTGGAGGCACTCATTGATCTCGGCCGTGCTGACCTAGCTATGCCGGTCTTGGACTTGCTCCGTCAGGAGCAGGCCACAGACGGTTCTGTACGGGGCGTAGCCGGCGAAACCTGGACTTGCTCTCCGGGGCTGGCGCAGTTGGCGATTTGTTGGTACAAGACCGGGCATTGGGAGGCAGCCGATAGAGCCCTGGCCTGGCTGGACGCGCACCAACAACCATCGGGCGGATTCCCGGGCAGTTGTGGACCGAAGGCAGCCTATTTTCCCCATGCGGAACTCTCCTGGGCAGCCAAGTTCTACCTGGACGCTCACCTGCTACGGGTGAAATCCTTCTTTGAGCGCAATGCCCACACCTTTTCGGCATCGGTGTCACCAGAGGATGGCCGGGCACAAGCTATTCTCTCGGCTATCCAACCCCACGACCGGGTGCTGGAGGTCGGCTGCGGCAAGGGGCGTTTTCTGCAGGTGGTGCGGGATGCCTACCCGGGGATCGAGTGTACAGGGGTGGATATCTCGCCGGCTTTGTTGGCCCACCTTCCACCAGGCATCCGCGCTCTGCCTGGTTCCCTGGAATCTGTCCCTTGCCCGGACGATGGTTTTGACGTTGTCTTTTCCGTTGAGGCGATTGCGCACTCCCCTAACCCCGTAGCAGCCGTGGCCGAGATGATCCGCGTGACCCGACCGGGAGGGTCGGTTATCATCATTGACAAGCAAGAATCACACTGGGGGCAGTTGGATTGTCCCCTATGGGAAAGGTGGCCTGAAGCGACCGGTTTCAGCAGATTGCTCAACAAGGGCTGTGACCACGTCAAGGCCGAGCCGGTGGGCTACGATGGCAGGCTGGCTCCAGACGGGTTGATGGTTGCCTGGCGAGGGCAGAAGCGCTTCAGGCTGTCGGAACCGGAGTGGGAGGAGGTCTTGATTTCGCCCTCAAGCCGACAAGTCATGATAGATCGGATCCGGCACAACCACCTCTCCGAATGGAGCCAGGTCATCCTGCTGGCCACTGCCCTCGGAGAAAAGGTCTTGGAGGTTGGCAGTGGCACGGGCGAGATTTCACTGCACCTGGCTCAGGCCGGGCGGCTGGTTACGGCATTGGACTATAGCGCCGATAGTCTGGCTTTCACCCGGCGTTGTGCAGAAGAACTAGGCATGTCTATCACCACAGTCCATGCGGATGCGACACAACGGCTGCCCTTCTCCGACAAGCAATTCAACTGCACCTGGAGCTCTGGATTGCTTGAGCATTTCGCGCCGGATGTGCGGCGGAAGATGCTGCGTGAATGGGGACGAATCACGGATGGGAAAGTGATTGCTCTGGTGCCCAATGCTGCTTGTGTTGCCTATCGGGCCGGCAAGACGTATCAGGAGGAGCACGGGACGTGGCCATACGGACTGGAAACGCCCATTCTCTCGTTGCGCGATGACTTTGAGGCCGCCGGCTTGGAGGTTATCACAGAATACTCCGTTGGAGCGAAACATGCTCTTACTTTCCTGCCCGCCGACCATCCTCTTCGCAAAGCATTGTCTGAATGGATGGACGGCCTGTCTTCGCGTGAGTCAGAAGGCTGCAATCAAGGATACTTATTGGTGACCGTTGGCGCGAAACAGCATGGCAAATAGACTAACTGTGCTTAGCGTGATTGGCACACGCCCAGAAGCGATCAAGATGGCACCGGTCATCAAGGAACTCGACAACTACCCGGGGCGAATCCGCTCCCTGGTCTGTGTGACCGGCCAGCATCGGCAAATGCTCGATCAGGTCTTGAGCCTATTCCATATCCAACCAGACCACGATCTCAACCTGATGCAGCCTGACCAGGCGTTGTCCCAATTGACTGCCGGCCTCTTCGCCGGTCTGGATCCTGTGGTGGAACAGACGAAGCCAGATTGGATCCTGGCTGAGGGTGACACGACCACGGTTCTGGTAGCGGCATTGGTCGCTTTCTATCACCTGGTCCCGTTTGGCCACGTGGAGGCAGGGCTCCGCACCGGCGACAAGCGTAGGCCGTTCCCGGAGGAGGTCAACCGACGACTGGCTGACGTGATCGCCGATGCGTACTTCGCGCCCACCGAGCATGCCCGCCAGTCTCTGTTGCGCGAGGGGTGCCCCGCACAGAATGTCCATGTCACCGGCAATACAGTGATTGACGCACTGCTGGACGTAGCAGCGCGTGAGTACGACTGGGCGTCCGGTCCCCTAGCCAACCTGCCAAGTCCCCAACGCATCGTGCTGATCACGGCGCACCGCCGCGAGAGCTTCGGCGAGCCGTTCAAGGAGCTTTGCCACGCTATCCGTCACTTGGCGACGACGTTCGCCGCGGACGGAGTACACTTCGTCTATCCGGTACACCCGAATCCAAATGTGCGCCGGCCCGTCCAAGTCATTCTGTCAGGGTTGCCCAACGTTAGTCTACTAGATCCTTTAGATTATCTCTCCCTGGTTCATCTGATGAAACGGTCAACGCTGGTCCTCACCGATTCCGGTGGCATTCAGGAGGAAGCGCCCAGTTTAGGAGTCCCTGTCTTGGTGATGCGGGACACGACTGAGCGCCCAGAGGGGATTGACGCCGGCGTAGCAAGACTGGTGGGTACAAAGTGTGATGGCATTGTTCAAGAGACGGCACGCTTGCTGCGGGACGCAGCCGCACATAGGGCAATGGCTAGAGGTGTAAATCCTTACGGTGATGGCAAGGCAGCACGCAGGATTGTATCAGCCCTGTTGGCCCTCAGCGGCATCCCGGCGGAGCCCCTGGAATCGGTTTGACATGAATGTCCTTTTGGTTCTTCCTGATCACGTTTCTCGCCTGGAGGCCAGTTCATTCTGGGACTCACGGCTCACGCAGGAAGACCACTTGTTCATCCTGATTCTGGACAACTCGAACAGCAGCCAAACGCAGAGGGGCGAGAGCCATTCCCTGGAATTCGACTATGCGAAACTGTCCCGTTGGTCACTGCTATTGTGGAGAATCTTCTCAACAAAACGGCCCGGATGGTCAGGCAAGGCGCGGACGCTACGGAGTCCGTTCTTATGGCGGATATGGCCCGATTTTTGCTGGAACATCCAGTCTTTTGATCCAGATATCGTTGATCTGCGCTGGATGCCTGGTGGCCGGCTCGTGAAGCACCGGTTGACCAAGCAGAACTGCATGCGGGTGTTATCGGCCGGAGATACTGTACCAAGGGTGGTTGATAGCTCCTGGCGCCGCTATGACCCCGGTGTAAAAGCTAGCATCGTGTTGCCTGTCTACAACGGAGCGCGGTATTTGCGCCAGTCCATAGAGAGTTGTTTGCAGCAGACACACCGAAACCTAGAGTTGCTACTTGTGGATGATTGCTCCACGGATGAAACACCACAGATCATTGCTGATTATGCTCAGCAAGATTCCCGGATTATCGCCCTGCAAAACGCGCGCAATTTGCGCTTAGCTGGCGCCTTGAACGTTGGATTTGAACGGACTACTGGCGACCTATTGACCTGGACAAGTCACGACAACTGCTATGCGCCGGATGCCATTGAGACGCTTGTTCGATATCTATGTACCTGGCATGATGTGGACTTCGTGTATTCGGCTTATCGTATCATTGATGAGCTGGGCCAGGTAGCCCCACGTGTAAACCATCTACCCCCACCGTGGGAGCTACCCTACCACAATACCGTTGGTGCGTGTTTCCTGTACAGCAGAAAGGTATATGAGACGGTCGGAGAATATAGTGAGGATCTAGAGTATATGGAAGACTATGAGTACTGGGTGCGGGTGTACAAGAAGGGGTTCAGAATGATGCGTCTGCATATGCCTTTGTATTATTACCGGCGCCACCCCGATTCAATGACCGCCCGTGCCAGGAACCTAGGTGATGAATTCTGGGGACAAGTCCGCCGCAAACACTTTCCTAATTCCGGTTCTCTTCAATCCTACCGATGGCGGTGACCGCTTCGTGAACATGATCCGAGAGCTAACTGACCCTTTCATCGAAGAGAATCCCTTGCCCGATCGGGTATGGCGCAGAGTCAGGCGATTGATGGGAAAAGGGAAGGGCCTCATACTGCGTTTAGGGACCAAAGCTAGTCGTTCAGGTGCAATACACGCTCCGGTAATAGGGTATACTGAGGGGGCTGAAGGGAGAAAACTGGAGAAAAGAGCACTGATCACCTACGTGGCCTGGCCGTTTCGCGCCAACCCAGAAGAACTCGAATTGGCTTCACATTCCAATGGTCCTCAAGCTCTTGAAATCGCCGGGGCATTCAACCGTCTCGGGTACATCGTAGACATAGTAGATTGGCTAGATACTACCTTTGTGCCTACGGTGCGCTACGATGCTTTCTTCGGCATCAACGATAACTTTGGGCGCTTGTTGCCGTACATGGATGAGAAAACGATAAGGATCTACTACGGCACTGGCTCATACTGGGCGTTTGAGATTGTTGCTGAGCGCTCTCGTATTGAGAATCTTAGGCAACGCCGTGGCGTTGAACTTGTGTTGCCGATCAGACTGGGAGCAAACGATTTCGTGCAGCGCGCGGATGCGGTCATCGTGCTTGGTAATCGATTTGTCCTGGATACTTATCGGCCGCACAACACCAAGCTGTTTGCCATTGATAATTCCGCTCTCCACACAACAGAACCTGATTTGGAACATAAGGACTTCTCCTCAGCAAGGCGGAATTTCCTGTGGTTTGGCAGCACCGGGCTGTTGCACAAGGGTCTGGACTTAGTCCTCGAGGCGTTCGTCGGGCTGGCCAATACACACCTCTGGGTTTGCGGCCCACTGCAGTCGCCAGATGAGCAAGAGTTTGTGCGCGTCTACCGCCATGAATTGTTTCACTCACCCAACGTTCACCCTATTGGTTGGACTAGCATCTATTCTGAGCAGTTCATTCAGCTTGCGGAAAGATGTGGATTTGTAGTTTTAGCATCATGTGCGGAGGGAATGCCTGGCGGAACGCTCGATTGTATGGCACGTGGACTCATCCCGCTGATCAGCCGAGAGGCTGGAATCGACACAGATCGCATTGGCATCACGTTCCACGAAAACAGCATAAACACAATACGGGAAGTGATTGCCCAAATGGCCGCGGTGTCTCCTGAGTCTTGTCGGCGAATGGCCCAGACGGCATACAGACAGGCCACGACCAGGTATGCACTTGAGACCTTCAGTCGGAGAATAGAGCAGATTCTAGAAGCGATTCTAGGAGAGAACCAGGAGGGACGTATCCGTAGCATAAAGAATCAAGGGGGATTATGACTCCATATGGCTTTCTGGGCGGAAGTTGTGAAACGCGCACAGGTCTTCAGTGACTGCTCGTCGTACTCTCCGCATCGGCCAAGTGAACACGCATGCCGCTGCCGGCGGCGTGGAGAGGGTAACCTGGAATCTGCTTCAGGCATGTCTGAGTTGCACCCAGTTTCTGGTGCGAAACTGGGACGGGGACGCGTCTGCGCGCTGGCTCAGGAAGGTTCTCAATGCCTGACTCGGATGGGCAACTGAAGATCTTGCAGGTTGACACGCAGGACACTGCTGGCGGGGCGGCGAAAGTTGCCTGGAATCTATTCCACGCCTACCGAGACAACGGACATCAGTCCTTCTTGGCTGTCGGGTGGAAGAGGAGCGACGATCCGAATGTCTTGGTAATTCCCAACGCTGCACATCGCAGCTATCGGGCCAGAGCACGCCTGGCACTCAATGGGCTACTACAGCCTCTCGTTGGCAAGGTACGCGGAATGGGGCGACTTCAGAGCTTGCTGCGTTGGGTTGGTGAACCGGGTCGTTGGAGCGAACGTGAGCGTGGTCTTGAAGACTTCTCTTTTCCTGGGACGTGGCGTCTGTTGGACCTGACGCCGAAACGTCCAGACATCGTCCACTGTCATAATCTCCATGGGGACTACTTCGATTTGCGAGCATTACCGTGGCTCACTCACGAAGTGCCAGTCATCTTAACTCTGCATGACGCCTGGCTACTAGGCGGACACTGCGCCCACTCTCTTACCTGTGAGCGCTGGAGGCACGGTTGTGGCCATTGTCCGAACCTTTCGATCTACCCCAGCATCAGACGTGATGCCTCCGCGTTCAACTGGAAGCGCAAGCAAGCCATCTATGCCAGAAGCCGCTTCTACCTCGCTGCACCATCACGCTGGCTAATGGACAAGGTGCGGCAATCCATGCTGATGGCCGGCGCTGTCGACTGCAGGGTGATCCCAAACGGTGTCGATCTCGACATCTTTCACCCAATTGACAAGAGCACCGTTCGCGCTACTCTGGGTATCGCGGAGAACACAATAGTGCTGGTTTCCGCGGCCGCCAACATCCGCCGGAACCCCTGGAAGGACTACGAAACGATGCGATCGGCCTTCGCACAGATTGCGGCATCCAGTGAGTCCCCCCATGTGCTTCTCATTGCCCTCGGCGAAGATGCTCCGCCGGAGCATGTTGGTCGCGGAGAGATACGCTTTCTTCCGTACCAAGAAGATGCGAGGGTGGTAGCAAGCTACTACCAAGCTGCGGACGTTTACGTGCACGCAGCGCGGGCTGAAAACCATAGCCTCACAATCTGCGAAGCCATGGCCTGCGGCACGCCTGTTGTGGCCACGAGGACAGGCGGAATCCCGGAACAGGTGCAGAACGGTGTCACGGGCCTTCTAACTCCCCCCGGAGACCCGGAAGCCATGGCCGCGAGTATTCGGGCCATCCTGCAGGAGGACTCTCTCCGTCGTGAGCTCGGCGAGAACGCAGCCCGCTTTGCTTCTGAGCGGTTTGACGTAAGACGACAGGTCGACGAGTACCTGTCATGGTACCGAGAGATCCACGAAACCTGCTCGTAGGAGCGCGATGATGGCTGATCCCTGCCACAAGTGCAGTGCGAACGCGCGATGCAGAGCACTCAAGGCCCTTTGCGTGCCAAGGCCTGTGCTGCCAGCAAGATCTTCCCAAGGCCGCTGCTCTCTTTACTATTGGTGTAGTGGAGCCGTGACTGTGGCGGAGACACCGCGGGAGGCATCACACTCGTCAGTGACAAAGCAGCATCCAGCACTATCGAACGCGAAGTCAGACGAGCTCGCTGGGCCCCGCATTTCCATTGTCACGCCGACTTTCAACCGAGCAGAGTATCTCGAGGAAGCCGTCCACTCTGTTCTGTTTCAGGGGTACCCGCACTTGGAGTACTTGGTCATTGACGGGGGGTCTACGGATGGCACTCTAGAGATCCTAGATAAATACCCGCAGATTCGTGTGGTCAGCGAACATGATAAGGGTATGTACTACGCGTTGAATAAGGGGATTCGCCTTGCTCGTGGCGAGATTGTCGGCTTGCTCAACAGCGACGATTTCTACGAGCCTGGAGCTATAATACAAGTGGCCGCCTGCTTCCGCGCCGATCCCTCTCTGTCCGTAGTTTCGGGTGGGGCAATCGTCTTCAAAGAGGACAAGCCGGGTAGCCGCAGGGAGCTGGCCCGGCACGTGGAGGAAGAGCAAGTCCGCTTATCGGTTGCCAACATTCTCTTCGGAGCACCAATCCTGAACGCACGGTTCTTCCGCAGACAAGCGTACGCGGACTTGGGGTTGTTCGACACACGTTTCGAAATCGCAGCAGACCGAGAGTTCCTGCTCCGTGCCGCACTTGCACAGCTAAGAGAGGGCTTCGTTGGTAGCACGGTGTATGCCTATAGAGCCCATCCGGGCTCACTTACCTTTTCTGGATTGAAGGAGGTCGTTCTGCAGACTCGCAATGACCACCTCTCCATTGCAGAACTACACCTCAGAGCAAGGCACTTGCCACACCCAGCACGGATTGCTCTGAGGAAGTGGCACTCCGACGAGATCGAGACGGCAATACGGCAGGAATACTCGGAGGGAAGCTTGTTGAAGACAGCATTGTACATTCTACGCGGCTGCCGGTACGATCTCGGGTGGCCCTTAGCTTTCACCTCTCGAGCCGCACGTCAAGCACTGAGAAGGGTCATGCGCAAGCTGCTTGGAGAAGGTCGCCGGAGTTTCCTGTAGAGGCAAGGTAAGATAGTGTCGGACGTGGACGGGAAGTCGAGGAACTCGGAGGGCGAGTGTTCGGACAGTGGAACGTTCACTTTCCGAATGTAACGCTGACGATTTGTGCAACTGCTAGTAGAGCCCAAGACAAACATGAACCCCACCCACCTAGGACAAAAGCAGCGGTCCCTGGCTGATACGCGCATCATCGTGCTTCTGCCCTCCCTCGATCTTGAAGACTCGGGAGAACAAGCTCTGCAGTTGACCAAGCACCTGAGGCACACAGAGTGGGCAGATGTGGAGCTGTGGGGGTTGCGTGGCCCTGGCCGAATCGCTCGACTTTGCGAACAACATAGTGTCCCTTGGCGTGTTGTCCCTTTCTCCTGGACAGGAGGACTCCTCGGCCGAATCGTCACTCTCTGCAGGTTTGCGTACACCCTCCGAAGAGCACATCCCGCCATCCTTGTGTCCTACACCATGCTTCCGAACGTCCTCTGTGGCCTGGTATGGCGGTGGACTGGTGCCCAGCTTTGCATCTGGAACCAACAAGATGAAGGGATAGAACGCCTCGACCCGACAGCCGAGAAATGGGCCGTGCAACGGACGCCCATCCTTGTATCGAACTCCCGTGCTGGCGCGGATTTCTTGGTCCACAGCCTCGGGGCAGCCCCAAAACACATACGAGTGATCCAGAACGGAGTGGAACTAGCTCGACCTCAGTACAGCCGGCTCGAGTGGCGGGATCGTGTCAATCTGAAAGAGAACGCTTTCGTGGCATGCACGGTGGCAAACCTCAGCCAGAACAAGGATCACGCAACTCTTCTGCGCGCCTGGCGTCTGGTTGTGGACAGACTAGCGATTCACGGGCAGGACGCGGTCCTTTTGCTCGCAGGGCGCCCGAATGCGGCACTTGACTTCCCGCGAGCTCTTTGCTCTCGCCTGGGGTTGACAACCAAAGTCAAGTCCCTTGGCGTGGTCGATGATGTGCCCGGGCTTCTGCAAGCAGCTGATCTTGCGGTCTTCTCGTCATTCTCTGAAGGCAGCCTAAATGGAGTACTCGAGTGCATGGCCGCTGGCCTCGCTGTTGTCGGCTCAGACATTCCAGGGATCCGCGAGGCCTTAGGGGAGGAAGCATCCGCATTGCTTGCAGCACCCGGCGACGCAAGTGCGCTCGCTGATAGGATCATCGCCCTGGCACTGCATCGCGACTTGCGTACTAGGATCGGCAACCTGAATCAAATGCGGGCGCTTGCAGAGTTCGCCCCAGGCAGGATGTGCCAAGAGATGGTTGGTCTTATGACCCCGCTACCGCTTCCTCTCTTAATCCTCGGATACCAGCTTGCGGACGTCGGCCGGCTCGGCTGGGGACTGTCCAAAGCATTCCTGAAGCGCTCCTTGACTAGGGCGTCCCGTTGCGCGCGCCGCCAGGTCCGCACCCTTCTGGGGCCACACGCAAGTAGAAGGCTCGCCTCTCTCGGCGAGAGAGCGCTGACCTATTCGCCCCTTACGGCGAAGCTGGCAAAGGAAGTGAGACCGAAGTTCAAGATCGGCATGGCCGTCCTAGCGCATGAGCGGCCGGCGTACCTAGAAATGTGCCTGGAATCTCTGTTCTCCACAAAGCTATACGACTACGACATTACCTTTCTACTCCATGACGACGGATCCAAAGACCCTCGAGTGCGAGAGATCCTTGATCGACATCGCGATCCTGAGTACAACATCGCCCGCCACTATGTGTCGGCAGCGCACGGCTCTGCTGGCGGAGCCATCAACAGTGCCACGCGGCGCCTCTTTGAGATCGATACCTTTAACATCATCGGCTGGTGCGACTCCGACACACTCTTCCACCCAGAGTGGCTGCACCAGATGATGAAGATCTGTCTCTGGGCCAAGAAGAATCACAAAGACCACGTCCTCGGCCCATTCTCTTGTTTTAATTCAAGTGACTTTGTGTTCCACAAGATCCTCAACACCTACAGCTCGCCCTACGGCAACTACGTTGTAAAGCGGCAAATGGGGATGCTCGTCTACTTCTGGTTCACCAAAGACCTGGAAAAGGCAGGGCCCTTCCCAGAGAACAGGGACGACGAGACTCTCATGACAGCCCGGCTCGCACGCTCACGAATTCGCAACTTCTGCACCGAGACAAGCTTTGTGGAGCACATCGGGCACGTCTCGGTGCTAAACCAATGGCGTCCTTCCCCTGTCCTGAACCCCGTTCACGCGATGAACATGCCAAGAGATGGGTGGCCTCAGGATCTGCAGAAAGCGGACACGTTGGGGTACTACCGCTACGTCAAGACCAATACCAGTTTCGGAGAGAATGTCGAAAGTCGAACACCAATCGACGTCATCATCCCCATCGTTGAGAAGGACCTGGACGTACTACCCCACGTGATCGACGGCGCACGGGCGAACATCAGACAGCCAATAGCGCGGATCACGGTAATCGCTCCCGACTCCAAGAAGATCAAGGCAGTCTGTGCGGCAAAGCACTGTGAGTTTGTGTACGAGGGGTCGGTTTCTCCGATTGCGAAGGAAGACCTCGATTATGTTGCCGAAGGCCGCGACCGCTCTGGTTGGCTTTTTCAGCAGTTTCTCAAGTGGTCAGGTGATTCTGTCGCCGCTCAAGAGCACTTCTTGTTCCTTGACGCTGATACTGTCCTGCTCCGCCCGCAGGTGTTCGTTGTCGATGACAAATCGGTGCTTCTGCATTCCGACGAGCACCATCAGCCCTACTTCGACGTGTACAAGAGGCTGTTCGGAGAAGAAGCCCCGACCCCTTTGTCCTTCGTCAGCCACCACATGCTGTACACCAGGACCCGACTCGCCGAGTTGAAGAAGCAGATAGAAAAGATGCATGAGAATGAAGCTTGGCATCGCGTGCTGCTTAGACTTGCAGACAGATCTAGTGCGTCAGGAATATCCGAATACGAGATCTATGGCCAGTGGATGCTCGCGAACCACGCAAGTGAAATCATTCGAGAATACTGGTTCAACATTGCGCTTGACCGTGAGTGCCTGCGGCAATTGAGTCTGCTCCGATCAGAGCTCGCCAAGGAGTACCGATCTGTTTCGTTCCACGAAGACACCTAGGCAGGATTCCACAAAGTGAGTCTGGTGAGCAACAAAAGCAAGCTCCCCGAGACATCTGCTGCAAAGGAAGGGAGGTCACGCCGCTTTCACACCGGCCACACTTCCCGGACCACTACCGCCACGAGAGCCCCCGGCGATGCATTCCTTGCAGGCGCCATGGCTTCCGTGCTAATCTGACGTGTATGATGATGCCGACAATCGGATCCTCGCGACTTGAAGAGGCCCATCCCCACTCCCCTCGTGTAAGCGTTGTTATCCCAACTTACAACCGCGCTGGCCTCCTGGTTACGGCCTTGAAAAGTGCATTCTCTCAGACCTACGAGGACTTGGAAATCATTGTCGCCGATGACGGTTCCACTGACGATACGCGAGAGGTCTTGAAGGGTCTCCAGCGGCCTATTTCGTGCATTCGCCTGGAACACTCGGGGCATCCAGGTAGGGTCAGAAACGCTGCCCTGCGGGTCGCGCGTGGAGAATACGTCGCATTCCTGGACTCGGACGACCAGTGGCTTCCAACGAAACTGCAAAGGCAAACAGCGGTGTTGGATCGGAGAAAGGACGTCGGTCTCGTTTGCGCCAACGCGCTCGTTGCGCCGGGTAGCGGGGACACTCTCAAGCACTACCTACGTGAGGATCAGGGCAAGAGCGGACACGTCCTGCGGCAACTACTCGAAGACAACTTCATTATCACGTCCACAGCCCTGATTCGCCGGTCTTTGCTCACACAGACTGGACTGTTCTGCGAGGATCCGCGCGTTCGTACCGCCGAGGACTATGACCTGTGGCTCCGTGTCGCCGCGTCATCAGAGATCGCGTACTTACCAGAACCCCTAGCCATCTACAGAGACGAACCGGCTTTAAGCACTCGCGGACAGCAGTCGAGAACTGACTACTTGAGAAGCATGGTGGCGGTGTTCCGGCGCCTGCAACAATACCTTCGCACCACCGACAACCTAGACGACATGACGCTTGCGCTAATCAGGCAGCAACTGTGGAAACACCGGGTCTGCCTTCTCAGAGCATCGCTGGCTTCACGGCGCTACTGGGATGCGTTGCTCTGCTCCGTCAGGATGATGTGGGAAGAACCTTGGCGTTTTGCGAAACTGCCCTGCGCTGCGTTCAGAAAGACCCTGAGGCGTCCCCACGAGAGGCTTTCGCGAAGCAAAACTGACCCTCAAGCCGCCCAAGGGCAGCTCAGCCCTGCTGCTAGCCCACACCGCGAAATAGGTGGCCCGCCTTGTCCTGGAGTTAGGCTCCACCTGGGTTGTGGAGACGTCCGTCTCCCCGGGTACGTGAACGTCGATCTCCCGTCGGAGAAGCGCCCTCTCCATAAGAGACCGACCGTCGACCTTGAAGCCGACATTCGAGACCTCCACTTCGATCCAGAGACGGTGGGGGAAGTACGCCTGCACCACGTCTTCGAACACTTCGACCGGGTGACAACTCTGCGTCTTCTCATCACTTGGTACGTGTGGTTACAGGACGGTGGCCTGCTTGTAGTCGAAACGCCCGACTTTGAGAAGCAAGTCAGACTCTGGTCAAGGTCTAGATTCGCGGAAGAGAGGGCGCGGTCGCTCCGGCACATTTTCGGATTGCATGAAATGAAATGGGCGTGCCACAAAGACGGATGGTATCGAGACAAGTTCGTCCTATTCCTTAGCGCTCTGGGATACAAGAACCTCTCTTTCCGCCGCATCACCCACAAAGGCCTGCACAGCATCATCGTGACAGCGCAAAAAACGCGCCCCTTCCAATCTCAAGATCGCCAAGTTGAGGAAGCTGTGAGGATCCTTCGGCTCAGTCTGGTCGACGCCTCGGAGAGTGAGCAGCGCCTGCTCGCAGGCTGGGTTTCGGAACTCAAATCACACCTGACGAATATGGACGTGACTTGCGCTAGCCCTCCGCGCGAAGCTTGTGAGGAGGAAACAACTTGAGAGTACCTGCCCCCTGCGTTCTGGTGGACCGCATTCTCGGCTCCTCGAGCACGCACATGCGATGGTGGAATCACCTTGAGGAGGAGTATCTCGATCCTTGTGGCTTCTTATCTCGACATCAGGAAGTGGCTCCCAAGATGGCCGATCGGCCCTGCGTAAGGACCAGAGATGGGCGTACAAGGAGACCATTTCTGGGGTTCTCAGCCAGCTCCTGGAGAGGATCTGAGAGGGCAGAATCCACCAAACCGCTCCGCCCGAAGGCAGGGGTGCGGACAGTGCAATGAGAATCCTTCACACCGTCGAATTCTACGCCCCTAGCGTCGGAGGGGCACAGGAAGTTGTTAGGCAGATCTCTGAGCACCTCGTGAGGCGGGGCCATGAGGTGACCGTAGCGACCACCAAGCTGGCTGTGCGGAACAGTCAGAACCTCAACGGAGTACGCGTAGAAGAGTTTGCCGTTTCAGGAAACGCAGCGTGCGGTTTTGCCGGCGAGAGCATGCGTTATCAGGATTACCTTCTGTACAGCAATTTTGACATCATGTTGAACTACGCAGCCCAGCAATGGACAGCCGACCTGGCTTTCCCAGTTCTCGATCGCCTTCCCTTCCGCAAGGTGTTGGCGCCGTGTGGTTTCTCTGGCTTGCTCAATCCACAGTACGATAGGTATTTCGCCGGGATGTCCCATGTGATGAGACGGTACGATCATCTGGTCTTCCATTCCAGTACGTACCGCGACGTCCAGTTCGCCAGAGAGCACGAGGTGAGCCACTTTGCGGTGATCCCGAATGGCGCTTCAGAAGAGGAGTTCGCGCAGATTGATCCAACATTTCGAGAACGTCATCACATCCCCGAGGATGTCCCACTCCTCATTACCGTGGGAAGCCACACGGGCCTCAAAGGCCACCGCTTGGTTATAGAGGCCTTCCGGCGTGCTCACATCGGCCGCGCAACTCTCGTCATCATTGGAAACGCCAATTGGGGGTCTGGGTGTCTGCCTAGCTGCAGATGGCGCGCGCTTCGCGGGAACGTCCTTTCTCTTGGACACAAGCGAGTCCTCCTGCTCAATCCACCTCGCGCCGACGTGGTCGCCGCCTATCATACAGCTGATCTCTTTGTCTTTGGCTCCCGCGTTGAGTGTTCTCCTCTCGTTCTCTTCGAAGCCATGGCTTCCAGGACTCCCTACATAACGACTGCCTGCGGAAATGCCGAGGAGATTACAGGTTGGTGCCAAGGAGGCGTAGTTCTGCCAACAAGGCAGGGGGACGACGGCATGGTGGACGCTCCTGTGGAGAGCATGGCCCACGCTATTGAGGACCTAATTGGCAACCCTGAGAAGCGAAATCTCCTAGCCGAGGCGGGCTATGAGGCGTGGAGACATCGCTTCACCTGGGAGAAGATCGTGGGGTCTTATGAGCAGCTGTACCGGGAGCTTTGTGAACACCCGAATGCTGATACTCTACGCCGGCATGGAGCCTAGCTTGGCATGAGAGTAAACCTTCTGCGATCACGGAGACGCTGCATGGGCGAGAATATCAGGAGCACATCTATGCTCACCTTTTCGCAGATGTCTTTCACCGCATCGGGCTCCCGCCACCGGCTCTTGAAGCCGTCCTTGCGAGGTCCGGCTGCCGTAGGCGGACCGAGGGGATCCACTGAGAAATGCCCGCCACACCCGCTCGTGAGCGTGGCGATTCCCGCTTACAACGCCGCCTTGTATCTCGATGAGGCCATCAGAAGTGTGGTCTGCCAGCGGTCTGGTGGCCTAGAAGTCCTTGTAATCGATGACGGGTCCACGGACGAGACGAAGAATGTCGTCACCCGCTACTCGAGCGACCCGCGCGTTCAGTACGTGTACCAAGACAACCGGGGGCTTTCTTCCGCACGCAATGCTGGGATTCTGAAGAGCCGCGGGAAGTACATTAGCCTTCCTCGACGCCGCCGACGTGTGGCTCCCAGGGAAGATCGAGCGCCAAGTGGCGGTGCTCGAATCTGAACCTGGAGTCGATGTGGTCTACTGCCAGTTCCGATGCATTGATGCGGCCGGCGCGCCCTTGCCACAGGACTGCTCATGGGTCCTGAAGCGGACTCAACCAACGTTGTACGAAGAGCTGATCTACCGCAATGTTGTCGCAGGGTCTGGATCGTCGGTCCTACTAAGGTCCAGCTGCTTCCGAGACGTGGGGCTGTTCGACGAGAATCTTCCCGCTTCTGAGGACCAAGACATGTGGAGACGGCTCGCCCTGAGGCACAAGTTCTACTTCCTTCAAGACGAAGTGCTACTATGCATACGCGTGCATGCCGCGAGCACGCAGGCGAACCTGGAACGAGTGACCCTGGGACGGATGAGGTATCTCGCCAAGATGAGGAAAGACACGCCAGCGCAGTACCGTCATCATCTCCCCCACGTTGCGCACGGAACCTATTGGGAGCAGGCAAGGGCTCACTACGCGAAGCGTCGATTGCCCAGAACCCTATTCTTCTTGGCCAAGATCGCGCTCCTGGGGCCAACGCACTCTGCCACCCTCTTGCGAGATATCGGATTGCTGCTCTGGCACCATTGGCAACGGCAAGCATCCGCTGAAGAGGTGCAGAAGTGACCAGTCCCTTCGGCGATCCCAAGGTGAGCGTCGTGATGAGCGTATACAACGGAGCCCACTACTTGAGGAGAGCGATCGAGAGCGTGCTCACCCAAACCTACGCTGAGTTCGAGTTCATTATCCTGAATGACGGATCCACAGACGATTCTGGCGAGATTGTCCAAAGCTACGCTGATCCGCCGAATGCGCTATGTGGAACAGACCAACGTGGGGTTACCGGCAGCCTTGAACAAGGGGATCGGTCTCAGCCGAGGGGCTTACATCGCGCGAATGGATGCGGACGATGTAGCACTCCCCACAAGGTTTGCGCGCCAGGTTGAGTTCCTGAATGAGCACCCGGACCACGCAATGGTGGGATCCAGCTGCCTCGTGATCGACGGGAACGGGAACCAGAAGTTCGTGATGCGCCATCCGTCTGAAGACGTTCACATTCGTTGGCACCTCCCATTTGACAACCCGTTTGTGCACAGCTCGGTGATGTTCCGCCGGCAGGCCATCGAGGTCGTCGGACTCTACAAAGCTGACAGAGATTACTACGTGGAAGACTACGACCTCTGGTCGCGGGTCCTGATGCGCTACAAGGGGCACAACCTGACAGAACCTCTCTTGCTCTATTGCGACAACCCGGCCGGCATCTCTCACAGCAAGCGGAGTACCCAAGAGGAGCAATGTGTCGAGGTCAGTGCAAGGAACATCTCTAGCTTGCTCAACGAAGCCAGCTTCAGCGTGGAGCGAGCCCGCTTGCTGCGACACCTCAAGATGCGACGCTTGAGGCAGCTCTCCCCACACGACCTACAGCAGAGCCTGGAGGACTTCTCCCGCGTGCAGCAAGCGTTCTCTGCCCTGCATTTGGCAGAACTCAAGCTGCACCGCGCCACGCGAGCACAAGTCAACAAGGACTGTGCCCGAATTCGCTTGTTCGCCGGCTGCTTCCTTGCTCGCCGCAGACGGCTCCGAGAGGCATCGCGCCTCGGGCGGGCGGCCTTTCGAGACGACCCACTCCTCCTCCTAGATGTCGAGACCTGGAAGCTCCTTCTCCTGCCGATGGCTCGCTTCTGCGCACACTCCTTCCGCAGAGCACTTGCCCTCGCTGCCTGCAGAGCACTGCCTTTGAGGCGTACACTCGCATTGCCGAGACTCAGGAGCCCTCGACAGACGGGCCGCTGCGTCGTCACCTGCTACACCGATTCCGTGGCTCGCTTCAGCGCATACCGCACCAGTGCCGACCGTAAGTCAGGCCTGGATGTTCTCAGTGAAGCTGAAATCGCTCTCGAGGTGTCAAGACCTTTCTGGCGCGGAGTCCACGTGTACTGGAACGACGAGAGAGTGGACCGCTTCTCGCGTGGGAAGCGCATTCTGATTCGAGCAGAGCCCCCGAACGTCTTGCCCAGACTCTATGACGACAGGTATGTCAGGCAGTTTCAGTGCATTGTCTCGATAGTCAAAGCTGGGGCCGACTTCCATTGGTGCTACCCCACACATCATGACGTCAGTCTGAATAGGCCGCTAGCGGAGAGGCGCCTGCTGAGCTTCATGAACGCCAACAAGCGCGCTCGTGGCTTCCTGCAGAACGATCTCTACTCCGAACGCGTCAGGGCAGTGCGCGAGATCCTGGACGCAAGCCAGCGGGCCGTCCCGGATGTATACGGCCGCGGTTGGACGGGAACGGCGACGTACAAAGGGTACGCGGACGACAAGCTAGAGACTCTCGCGCGCTACGTATTCAACCTCTGCTTCGAGAAGTACAGAGCAGAGGGCTATGTGACCGAGAAGATCATCGATTGCTTCTATGCGGGCACGATCCCCGTTTACCTAGGGGCTCCAGACATTACCCAGTATGTACCTGGCGAAGCGTTCATCGACGCGCGCGAGTTCCCCTCCTACGTGGATCTCCTTGCCTTCCTGACGGAGTTGTCGGGGCGACCGGTAAGGCTGAACCGCTATCTAGAAGAAGGGAAACGCTTCCTGGCAAGCCAAGCTTTCGAAGACCGTTTCACGTCCTTTGCATTCGCGACTCAGATCGTGAACGCTATCACTCACGTGGCCAAAGATGGATAGCAGAGCGTCGAGTCGCGAAGTGGAGCGGTCTTCGGGGTCGGTGTCTTGGCTGCACAAGAGGCCATAGCCAACAGAGGAGCGTAGCGCATGCGCATCTTATACGTCGCGATGAAGTATGACTACGGCGACCCTGCGCGCGGGTTCAGCTTCGAGCACGAAACATTCCTACCTTCTCTCCTGCGCATGGGAAACGACATCCTGTACTTTGACTTCGTGATCCTTCTAAGCAAGCTGGGCCGACCGGCCATGAACCGGCGGCTGTGGGAGGTGGTGCGTGCTGAGAGACCAGATCTCCTCTTCTGCGTCCTCTTCGAGGAGCAGCTGGACCGGGAAACCGTGAGCAGGATCTCCACAGAAACAGACACCCTCACGATGAACTGGTTCTGCGATGACCACTGGCGGTTCGACAATTTCTCCCGCCACTGGGCCCCCTGTTTCAACTGGGTCATCACCACCGCGCAGAGCGCGCTGCCCAAATACGCGGCGGCTGGATACCAGAACGTCATCAAGAGCCAGTGGGCGTGCAACCACCACTCCTATCGCAGGCTGGATCTCCCTTTGTGCCATGACGTGACGTTTGTCGGGCAGCCGCACGGCGATCGGCGCGCGGTGATCGATGCCCTTCAGAAAGCGGGGATCGAGGTGAAGGTCTGGGGCTACGGCTGGAATAGCGGGCGCCTCTCTCAGGAGGAGATGATCCGAGTCTTCAACCAGAGCCGAATCAACCTGAACCTCTCCAATGCCTCGTGCCCTCGCTCGTCTCATGCGCCCACTCCACGTGCTGCAACACGCAGGTGGGTGGCTAGCACTCTGGATGCTCTTCCTCTCGGAGGTGCCATCAAGACCCTGGGCAAGAGGATCTTGGGGCCTCATCGGGCTGTCTCCGTGACACCGATCGACCGGCCGCGCAGGCCAGGGCAAGCCACAGAGTATGCCGAGCAGATCAAGGCTCGCAACTTCGAAGTCCCGGGGTGTGGTGGATTCATGCTTACGGGGGAAGCTGAGAACCTTGAGAACTACTTCCAGGATGGCGAAGAGATCGTATGCTTCGCTGATACAGATGATCTGATACAGAAAGCGCGATACTATCTTCGTCACGAAGACGAGCGAACTGCAATCGCGAGGGCAGGCTACGAGCGCACGCTCAGAGAGCACACGTACGCCCACCGTTTCACTGAGATCTTCGAGCGCGTCGGGCTGCCCGCGCCTGACCTTGAAGCCGTTCTCGCAGGCACGGTCTGCCCGGGGCAGTCTGAGGAGGTTCACTAAGGAATGGCCTCGTCACCCCTCGTGAGCGTTATCATGCCCGTCTACAATGGTGAGAGGTACCTACCGCAAGCCATCGAGAGCATCCTTGGTCAGACACTTCGAGACTTCGAATTCATTATCCTAAACGACGGATCAACTGACGGAACCGCGCCTCTGATCGAACGCTTTGCCTGTCTGGATTCTCGGATACGGGTGTACCACCAAGAGAATCGCGGGCTGGTCGCAGCTATCAACAGATTGCTTGCCCTATCCCAGGCACCGTACGTGGCGCGGATGGATGCAGACGACATCTCCCTTCCGCACAGGCTGGAAGCAGAGCTGAACTTCCTTGAAGCGAATTACTCTGTCGCCCTCGTTGGCAGTGCGATCGAGCTAATTAGCAGTCTGGGCATGCCATCACACATAGTACGCTTTCCCACATCAGATCACGACATCAGGCGCGCCCTTCTCCACCATAACTGCATTGCACATCCTGCGGTCATGATGCGGAAGGACGCGGTACAAGCGGTAGGTGGCTATAGGAAATGCTTCGCCGCCGCGGAGGACTACGACCTCTGGCTGCGCCTGGCCGAGCGATTCCAGTTGGCCAACCTGCGAGACCCTGTGCTCCAATACAGGGTTCACCCCCTTCAACTAGCCTCGCAGAGCCCAGACCAGGCAGCTCTCTCCTTGCTCGCCGCTCAGGCTGCTGCCAGAATGAGGCACAAGACAGGCTTTGATCCACTATGGCAGGCCGAGACGATCACCCCAGCAGTCCTGGCCACCTTGGAGGTGACCGCAGAGGCTCTCCAAAAGACCACAATCGAACTCTATGCAGGGCGGGCCAATCTTCTGCTCCTCGTAGGCGAGCGAGAGAAGGCGCTTCAGCTTCTTGACGAAGCAGCCGCTCGCTCGCGAGAGCTCGCGCATGACCGCCATCTCGTCGCCGGGCTCAACAAGGCATACTCACGCGCTCATTTCCAGCAAGGACGGCTCTTTGCGAGTCTCGTTTCTGTCGTCAAGGCCTGTTCCCTGGAGCCGTCGCTTGCCGTCAAGCTCCCCTGGAAGGCGATTCGTTCCTTGGCGCGGATTCGGAGAAGGGGTGGTCGAGAGCGGGCAAGCGACAAAAGAAGAGAAGCTTGACTGCGGAGGAGGGCCGCGAAGCGCTGGCGCGGGTCGGTTCACGATGGGCAGCATTCCAGGAAGTGCGGCTGGCGGGAAGGAAGAGCAATCTCCCCAGAACCCTTGACAAGACACTGCCGACGTCGTCAGTACAGGTGATCCCATGACTGATGTAGCACCGCTAGTTTCCATCATAACTCCTGCATACAACCGAGCTTCTTATCTGGAAGAGACGATCCAAAGCGTCCTAACGCAGGACTACCCGCGGATCGAGCACATCGTCCTCGACGACGGTTCAACAGACAATACGAGAGAAGTCCTGTCCAAGTACACTGGCAGACTGATCTGGGAAAGCCATCCGAACATGGGCGAAGCGCGAACCGTCAACAAGGGCCTGTCCATGGCTCACGGCGAGATCGTCGCGGTCGTGAACTCCGACGATCCCCTGTTGCCCGGAGCGGTCTCCGCAGCCGTGGCCTTCCTTAAGGCGCATCCCGACGTTCTAGTCGCCTACCCTGATTTCGACTTCATCGGCCCAGGCTCAACGGTTTGCGGACACTTCCAGGTCCGGGAGTACGACTACCTGCACATGGTCAAGCGTCACCAGAACCTGGGCGGTCCCGGCGCCTTCGTGCGTCGCAAGGCGTTCGAACTGGCCGGTCTGCGTGATCCTAGTTTTAAGTACGTAGGGGATTTTGACTTCTGGCTTCGAGTTGGCCTGCATGGGCCGTTTGCGAGAATCCCAAGGACGCTGGCCACATTCCGCATGCACCCCGGGTCAGCGTCAGAATCATGCCGGGGAAGAGAGATGGCCGAGGAACACATCCGCCTGGTGGAGAAGCTCTTCTCTTTGCCGAATCTTCCCCTGCCAGTCCAACAGGTAAAGAGAGAGGCGTTCAGTTGGGCGCATCATGTAGCAGGGATTGCAGCCGGGAAGGAACGCCGCACGGCCTGGAAGCACCTCGTCGCGTCGGTACGTTACTACCCGAGGGGCATTCTGCGGCGATGGAGCTTGATCGTGGCTTTGGTGTTGCCAAGTTCTCTCTTCCAGCTACTCCGACACAGGTGGCGCAAGGTACGATCGGTGTTGGTGAGCCTTCGCGGAGCCGTCAGCGGGACGTGCAAGAGTAGAAGAGTGAAAGTCTAAGATGCCCACTGTCCGTGTGATCATCCCGCCCTATACCTGTGCGCAGTTGGTCCCAGAGGCCGTCCGCAGTATGCTCGCATCGACATTCAAGGACGATAAAAGGAGTCTGCGAGCACTTGAAGTCCACGATGCGCCGAAGGGAAAGCCTCTCGGGCGGGTGACAGCGTAGGGCCAGAGGAAAGGCAGCTTGGTTCCTCGGACACGCGGCAAGGAGGAGAGATGAACGTGCTGGTCGTGGGAGGCGCTGGGTACGTCGGAGGCGCGGTCAGTGACCTCTTGCTCAAGAGCGACCACAACTTCCGCGTCTACGACGCGCTCCTGTATGAGGAGTCCTATCGCAAGCCGGTGGGCTTCGTCTACGGGGACGTGCGGGATACCGAGAGGCTCATCCCTCACCTGAAGTGGGCAGACGCGGTTATCTGGCTTGCCGCTCTGGTGGGCGACGGGGCCTGCGCCCTCAACCCGGAGATCAGCGCGGCGATCAACCAGGACTCCGTAAAGTGGCTCACTGAGCACTTTGATGGACGGATCGCTTTCCTCTCCACGTGCTCTGTATACGGCGCCCAAGACGCGGTCCTCGATGAGACGTCCCCCACGAAGCCTTTCTCGGTCTATGCGACGACCAAGCTCGGCGCAGAAGAGCACCTGAAGGACAAGAACGCGATCATCTTCAGGCTGGGGACGTTGTTCGGCGTGGGCGACCTCTTCTCTCGCATCCGCCTGGATCTCGTAGTCAATACCTTGACCGTCCGCGCCCACCGTCAGGGAAGGATCAGCGTCTTTGGAGGCGACCAGTTCCGGCCCTTGTTGCACGTGCGCGATGCGGCTCGCGCGGTCGTGGACAACCTAAACACAGACCATACCGGTATCTTCAACCTTCACCGGCAGAATGTCCGGATCATCGACCTGGCATACCAAGTGCGCAATCACTTCCCGGATCTCGTCATCGAGCAGACGCCCATGAAGTTCCAAGACACGCGAAACTATCGCGTGAGCAGCGAGAAGGCACGCCGGACGTTGGGATTCCAGGCTGTCCACTCGATCGACGACGGCATCGACGAGATCAAGGAGTTGCTCGATTCCTGCCGACTCAAGGACGTGGAGAACCCGCGGTACGCCAACCAGACCTTCCTGTCCATGTTCAACACGCACAGGAGTTCCGCTGGAGGTTAGAGCATGAGTGCACCAAGCAAGACCACTGCTCCGTATGTCATCGAGGGCGGCCTAGCGGTCGACGACCGTGGCGACGTGGCCTTTGTCAATGACTTTCACTTCGACGGGGTCAAGCGGTTCTACCTTGTATCGAACTACCGGGCTGGTTTCGTGCGGGCCTGGCATGCGCATCGCCGCGAATCGAAGTACGTGACCGTGGTTCAAGGCGCTGTCGTCGTCGCCGCCGTCGCCATTGACGACTGGGATCACCCGTCGAAGACAGCGCAGGTGCATCGCTTCGTCCTCTCCGCGCAAAAGCCGGCGATCCTTCTTATCCCAGCGGGCTACGCAAACGGGTTTATGTCGCTCACACCGGGCGCAAAACTCCTCTTCTTGTCTACGGCAACCTTGGAAGAGAGCCGACTCGATGACGTCCGCTACGATGCACGATACTGGGACGCCTGGGGTGTCGCAGAACGGTAAGGGAAAGGAGAGAAGATCGTGAAGGCGATCGTCCTTGGCGCGTCGGGCATGTTGGGGTCGATGGTCCTCGACTACCTGAGCCGAGTGCGATCGCTTGAACTCGCGGCGACGGCTCGAGACGCTGCCCTGCTTGAGCGGTTCAAGAACCGAATCCCCGACGTCCCGTGGCACCTGCTCGACGCCGAACGCTGCGCGCTCCCAGAGCTTCAAGCCCTGTTGGGCGATGCGAACTGGGCCATCAACGCGATCGGAGTGATCAAACCCTACATCCACGACGACAACCCTACCGAGGTCGAGCGAGCCGTCCGGATCAACGCGCTTTTCCCGCACATCCTTGCACGCGCGGCAGAGGCGACCGGCTGTAAGGTCCTCCAGATCGCGACGGATTGTGTCTTCTCCGGAGAGACAGGTGACTACCTAGAAACCGCTCCACACGATGCGCTGGACGCGTACGGAAAGACAAAGAGCCTCGGAGAGGTTTGGTCCCCTCTCGTCCACCACCTCCGATGCTCCATCATCGGCCCTGAACCGAAAGGGCATGTCTCCTTGCTCGACTGGTTCCTAGCACAACCGAAGGACGGAACGGTGACCGGCTACCAAAATCACCGCTGGAATGGGGTCACGACGCTTCATTTCGCCAAGCTCTGCTACGGAATCATGTCGAACTCCCTGGCACTTCCGCACGTCCACCACGTCGTCCCCGACGGAGCGGTCGCAAAGGCAGAACTCCTCAAGACCTTCGCCCGCGAATGCGGCAGAGGTGATCTCACGGTTACGCCCGCCGATGCAAAGACGCCTGTCGACCGAACGCTAGCAACGGCCGACACAGCGCTGAACCTGAGCCTCTGGCAGGCCGCGGGCTACTCAACACTGCCGTCGATTCCCGAAATGATCGCTGAGCTGGCTCGCTTCCCTTACCGGTTCAAGGAGCGTGGATGTTCAAAGTCCTGACCATCCTGGGCACCCGTCCCGAGATCATCCGTCTCAGCCGAATCATCCCGAAGCTGGATGACCTGTGCGATCAGGTACTGGTTCACACCGGCCAGAACTACGACCCTCGCCTGAACGACGTTTTCTTTGAAGAGCTCGGCGTCCGGGCTCCCAATCACTACCTCGAAGCGCGGGGAACCTTCGGAGAGCAGATCGGAACGATCCTCGCCGGAAGCGAACGCATCCTGTCGGCGGAGAAGCCCGACCGATTCTTAGTCCTGGGAGACACAAACTCTAGCCTCGCGGCGATCATGGCCAAGCGATTAGGGATCCCTGTCTACCACATGGAAGCCGGGAACCGCTGCTACGACGACCGGGTGCCGGAAGAGGTGAACCGGCGGATTATCGACCACTCGAGCGACATCCTGATGCCTTACACAGAGAGGAGCCGCCAGAACCTCCTCCGAGAGGGGATCCCCGGCGAACGGATTCACGTAACTGGGAATCCGATCTACGAAGTCCTCCAGTACTACGATCCTCAGATTCGAGAATCGACCGCCCTGAGCCAGCTTCATCTCGAGGCCGGCCGGTACTTCCTCGTGACGATGCATCGCGCGGAGAATGTCGACGTGAAGAGCCGCTTGCAGAGTTTGGTGACCGCCTTCGACCGGCTGCAAGCGGAGTACGGAATCCCGGTCATCGTGAGCACACATCCTCACACTCGCGCAAGGATGCAGAACTTCGGCGTTGGCTTGGAGAACCGATCGGTCCACTTCCTTGAACCATTTGGGTTCTTCGATTTCGTCGCCTTGGAGCAGAACGCGTTGTGCGTATTGACGGATAGCGGAACAGTCCAGGAAGAGTGCTCCATCCTGCGGATCGCGAACGTCACGATCCGCGACGTGACGGAGCGGCCGGAGACGATCGAGTGCGGTGGAAACATGCTGAGCGGCGCCGACCCCGAGATGATCGTTCACTGCGTGCGCACCGCCCTCAGCCAAGAGCGCCTCTGGTCTCCTCCCCCGGAGTACGTTGTTGAGCACGTGAGCGACACCGTCGTCAAGATCGTACTGGGGTACTACCACGCTCCGCATCGAGCTCACGACAAACGGTAGGGAAGACGCCTCTGCGTGCGCGGTCAGGGCAATAGGTTGGTGGCCCGCGAGAGACCGGGATGATGACGTATAGGCGAGAGTTGGGCGTAGAGTCGTGCGTCCCAACACACTAGATCGCAGGGAGGCCGACCGTGCGCATTCTCTTTGTGGCCATTCCAAACAGCGTGCACACCGCCCGCTGGATCAGCCAGTTGACTGGGCAGGGCCACGACCTTCATCTTTTCCCCTCTGTCGCGACCCGGCCTCATCCCTCCCTGCGGAACGTCACCCTCCACTTCTGCGGACTCGGGGCGTGGGGCGTCTCTCGCCTTGCCTGGGGACTCTCGAAAGAGTTCAAGCTCACGGAGAAATTCCGCGGAACGAGGCTCCTCCGCTCCTTCCCAAATCGTTCGTTCTGGCTTGCGTGGGTCATCCGCTGCGTGAGGCCCGACATCATCCAGTCGCTTGAAATCCAGCACGCAGGGTACGTGACGCTTACGGCACGGGAACGCCTGCACGGCAGGTTCCCCCCATGGGTGGTAACAAACTGGGGAAGCGATGTCTACCTGTTCGGTCGTCTGGCCAAGCACGCGGAGCGAGTGCGGGCCGTCCTCAGTTCGTGCGACTACTACTCTTGCGAGTGTGAGCGGGATGTCCGGCTGGCAAGGGAGTTCGGACTCAAAGGCAAGGTCCTTCCAGTTGTTCCGAATGGAGGCGGCTTCGATCTGAAGCGCGTGGCCCAGTTCCGGCAGCCGGGGCCGACCTCGCGCCGCAGGCTGATTCTCCTCAAGGGCTATCAGGGCTGGGCCGGCCGCGCGCTCGTCGGATTGCGCGCTATCGAGCTCTGTGCCGAGAAGCTACACGGCTATCGAGTCGCGATCTTTTCAGCAAGCGAGGAAGTGGAGATCGCGGCGGAACTCGTCACTCAATCTACAGGAATTCCGATCGAGGTCATGCCGCTGTGTTCACACGAGGACATGCTGCGCCTCTTCGGAAACGCCCGGGTGTACCTCGGCCTGAGCATATCGGATGCCACCAGCACATCGATGCTGGAGGCGATCGTCATGGGAGCCTTCCCGATCCAGTCCTGCACAGCGTGCGCGGATGAGTGGCTCGAGGACGGAAAGACCGGACTGATCGTGCCTCCCGAGGATGACCGCGCGGTGGCCGCAGCGATCCTTCGCGCGGTGAGCGACGATGCCTTGGTGGACCGAGCCGCTGAAGAGAATGCCCGCCTGGCCAGCGAGCGCCTGGACCACTCGGTGATTCAACCTCAGGTTGTCGCCATGTACGAGCAGATCGCCGCTGACCTTGCCGCCGGGGCGAGACGAAAAAGAGGGAGGTAGGCTCGAAGACGAAACACCGGGCCCGCCCCTTTGGCGATCCGAAGAGGTAGTGAGCCCTTGGGGACGGCTGCTGACACGAGAAGGAAACGCTGTCCTTCGTCCCACGCCTGTGCCCCCTCCTGTCCTGGACGCTCCCCGAACCTACCAGAGGCCTCCGCGTGTCCTATGCGGGCGATCCCACCGTCCGCGGGGAGATTGGGAATGGGTTTCCCCGACGGACCGGTGGGGCACGTCCCTTGACTGGCTCCTCATGATCTTGGCGGTCTTCTCCCAGGGCCGTTCTCGTGCTATTCTGGTTCTGGTATGAGATCTATCAGCCTGTTACCGCGGAAAGTAGATTGAGATGGCCGCTGGAGCTGTAATCTTCGCTACGCTACTAGCCACCACCTTGCTCGCCGTGTGGAGACCTATGGCGGGGGTCCTTGTCTGGATAGCGCTCCTTCCAGTCCAGCTCAATACGCTTCAGAAGTTCGGCTTCCGACTTGCCCCAGCGGATGTAGTCCTTGCGGGATTGGTCCTCGCGGCTGTCTTACGGAAGTTTGTCCACCGGCAGTACTCGGTCAAGGCAGACGGCGCGCTCCGTGCGACGTTCCTCTTGCTGGTTTGGGTTGCTCTTGCAAGCCTCAACACCCTCTTGTCACTCGGCTACATACCTCGTTACGTGCTCGTTAACAAACTGCTTGGCCTCGCGCTTCTCGCCGCCT
>Ga0315291_10001472_pt1 | contig 31482 bp, 27 predicted proteins | sample YL17G12_20_MG_FD_203070 | JGI IMG/M metagenome (GOLD analysis project Ga0315291, IMG submission 203070) | Sediment microbial communities from Yellowstone Lake, YNP, Wyoming, USA - YL17G12_20 | ecosystem: Environmental > Aquatic > Freshwater > Lake > Sediment | place: USA: Wyoming | collected...
ATACCTCGAACGTCATCGACGCGGCCACTACCTCCGCCACCGGCACCAACTGGAACCACGACGGGCCGTGCCCCTCCCTTACCACGACCACCGCCAACGCCCTCTACCTGCCGTGCTTCGCCCTGGTCCATACGGTGACGGGACCGACGGCTCCCTCTCCCACGGCGACGGTGTTCAGTGCCCTCAACGGCGGCACGGCGGGATCGAACGCCATGGTGTCCGCCGCGACGAAAGCCACGGCCGGGGCCACGGGCGACAAGCTCTGGACCCTCGCCACCTGGGACAACACCGCCGAGTGGCACGCCTATCAGGTGGCCCTCCGCCTCGCCAATCCCGGCGGCAGTCCCAACCTCCCGGCCATCATCCACCACCACCGCATGATGAACCAGTGACGCTGCCCCCCTCCCGAGGCTCTGGTAGGTTGCCTGAAGTGGAAGAACGTGGTATAATGGACATTCAGGATGGATATTCAGGGGACAGAAACGCCGCTGTGCGGCGCAAAGAGAAAGGGTGATGTATGGACTGGGAAGCATTTGCAGTTGCGGTCGTGGTGGCAGGACTGTTCATGCTGCTGTGGGTGGGACTGAGTGTGCTGGGTGCATCGTGCCCAGGCCCACCCTCACATCCGTGGAGGGACAGAACGTGGCTGAAAGACGGCAAGGTGGCCACCAAATTCCGGGAATGGTTCCGGTAGTGGGGCCGAGCGATTGTCCCCCCGGTGCATAGCCACTTCAAGCCCTGCACTTCAGGCAACCTATGGGAACCGTGGAACGTGGTGAACGTCGTTTCATGCCCGGAGTCGCTTCGCGCTGCTTCGCAGCTTCGCGACAGGAGCGAACCAGAGCCTCCGGGTGAAGGGTCGTAGGAGGTCATGTCACATGTTGCAGTTGCGCGGAACACTGGCACGCCCCACACTGCTCCGCAGTACAGGGGCGAGAGGATCACGGTGGCGGTCACTCCGCTGCTGGTCGATGCCAACGGTGTGGCGGCTCTGCTGGGGGTGTCCCGGCGTACCGTCTACTCGATGCAGTCTACCGGCGAGCTGGGGCCGATGGCCTTGACCGTCGGGGGCCGCAAGTTGTGGCGCACGGCGGAGCTGAGCGCTTGGGTGGCGGCCGGCTGCCCGCGCCGCGAAGTGTGGGTAGACTTACAGAAGAACGCGAACGTGAACTGATCCGCTGCGTCGCCGCCGGGTGCTGCTTCACAGTAGGGCGGCGGGGAGACAGCGCTCTGAGGTCGCCATGGGGCGGCGGGAGGAATAACTGATGCGGCTCTTTAAGGCAACGTACAAAGCACGGGACGGCAGCACTCGGGCGACACCTCACTGGCACATTGAGCTGGCGGACCACCTGGGGACCACGAGGCGATTTGCAGCCTTCAAGGACAAGCGGCAGTCCGAGGCGCTGGGCCGGCGCATCGAGGCGCTGGTCGCGTGCCGGATAGCGGGAGCGCAGCCGGACTCCGAGCTGACACGCTGGCTGGAAAAGACCTCCCCGAGGCTGCGGGAGCGGCTGGTCGGGATCGGGCTCCTGGACAGTACGCGGGCCGCTGCGAGCAAACTCCTGTCGCAGCACCTTGATGAGTTCAAGCAATCCATGAGCGACAAGGGCGATACGGCGATGCACGTGCAGACCGTGGTTACGCGGGTACGGCGAGTCATGGCCGGCTGCGGCTTTCGGTCGTGGTTGGACATCCGGGCCGAGCGTGTCGAGCGCTACCTGGCCGAGTTGCGGAATGGCGACAAGAACCTCAGCGTCCAAACCAGCAACTTTTATTTGCAGGCGGCACAGAGCTTCTGCCGGTGGATGGTGCTCAATCGGCGTGCCGGTGAGAGCCCACTGGCCCATCTCCAGCAGATGAATGTCAAGGTGGACCGCCGGCACGACCGGACGGCCTTCGAGGTCGAAGAGGTACAGCGGCTCCTCGCGGCCACGTGCAGAGGGCCGGAGCGATTCGGAATGGACGGCCGGGAGAGGGGCTTGCTCTACCGGTTGACGGTCGAGACCGGCTTGCGGCGGAACGAATTGAAAAACCTCAAGGTATCGTCCTTCGATCTGGATGGGCGCGTGGTCGTCATACAGGCGGCTTCCAGCAAGCACCGGCGCGAGGACACTCTGCCGCTGCGGCCGGAGACCGTGGAAGAACTCAAGGCGTTCTTCACCAGCAGACTGCCAGAGGCGAAAGCCTTCGGCGGCCGGTACCAGCATCTGACCGACAAAACCGCCGAGATGATCCAGGAGGACCTGGCGGCGACAGAGGAGAAAGACGAAAAAGGCAACGTCATTCGTGCTGCGATTTCGTACACGGACAGCGCCGGTCGCTTCCGGGATTTCCACGCACTGCGACATACCTGCGGCTCCTGGCTGGCGGGCCTGGGCATCCATCCCAAGACGATTCAAACGATCATGCGGCATGGGGACATCAACCTGACCATGAGCCGGTATAGCCATGCGCTCCAGAACCAGACAGCGGAAGCGGTGGCCAAGCTGCCGAGCCTGCCTATCTCCGGCCCCGAGGACCAAAAGGCGACAGGAACGGACGGGAAAAGGATTGACTTGGGCGCAAACTTGGCGGACTCATGCGCCCAGCCAGGCACCGATACGCACTCCTCCGCACAGCCTGCCCTTGCTGGCGAGGCCGACAACGCGGTTTTGACAGCCAACGGTGGGATTCGGACCCACAACCCCTGGTTTACAAAACCAGAGCTCTACCATTGAGCTACGTTGGCCTGCTCCTCCGCCGAAGCATGCCAAACGGCACGCGGCGGTAAAGCGTATGCGCAACCCATACTATAATTCAAACAAGCCCATCCGGCAAGGCCTATCGCACCCGTGGAGGGCAGGATCCGCCGGGTGCACGACAAAAAGGCGGCAATCGAGGACGCGGGGCTCCATTCGGAGCTTCCACCGATTTCGAGCAAATCTTGCGCCGTTTGTCATGTCGAGCGGAGCGAAGCGGAGTCGAGACATCCGGCCACGAATCCGGCGTGTCGGCCATTCGGGGCCAGATTGCCCTTCGGGGCTCTCCGCTGCGCTTCGTGTCTCCGCGCGGCCCGTTCGACTTCGCTCCGGGCAGGCTCTTCGGCCTTGGTCGAAATGATAACGAAAAATCCAGAGTCATTCTGGACCCGTATCCCTGCGGATGGCGTACTCGGCCCGCCACAGAAATTGATTGCGCCCCACCCGTGGGGGCGCGGACTCGCCAATTTCTGCCTTAATTGTTTGACTTGGCTGCATTTGGCCGAAATAATGGAACGAAAATGTCTTCGCCCGGTAATAGAGCCTATCGTTGTCGCTTGAAAGCCGACGGACCAGATTGTTTCGGGAGCAGTATATTATGAAGAAAGCTGTTGCAGCCACAAGTCTTTACCTCCTGCCGCTGGTGTGTTCTGCGGTCATCCTCCTCGTCCTCAGTAGCTCAGGATGCCAAAAGAAAGGCCCTACCGGCAAGAATGTGACCCCCCCGCCCGCGGGCAAGGCCCCGGAAACCCGTCCGCCGGCCCGGACGCCGGAAGTCAACACACCGTCGGCGAGCAAGGCGCCGGAGGTGGCACCGCCCGCGCCGGCACCCACCGGCACCGTTACCCAGGCCCAGTCGGATAAGGTCCTCGTGACCGTGAATGGCACGCCCATCACCGAAGGTCAGGTCCAGCGGCGCATCAAGGCGGAGTACGGGCCGCAGTTGGCCAAGCTCGCCATGCAATCGCCCGAAACCGCCGCCCAGCAGGAGAAAATGCTCATGCAGCCGATCACCCAGAAGATGATGGTCGAGCAACTCCTGGACGAGGAGGCCAAGGCGGCCAATATCACCATGACCGAGGAGGACATCATCGCCGGAATGACGCAGCAGCTTGCGGCCCAGAAGACCCCGATGACGTTGGACCAGTTCAAGTCGATTGTCGCGGCCCAGGGCGGTGATTTCCAGGCGATCAAGGAGAGCGCTGCACGCGGCATGAAGTACAACAAGCTCTTCGAGTCCAAGTGGACCGACAGCATCGCCGTGACGCCGGAGGAGGCGCAAAAGTACTACGGCGAGCACCCGAAGGAATTTGAGACGCCCGAGCAGGTGCGGGCCAGCCACATTCTCATCGCGACCAAGTCGTCCGACCCGAACACAGACCCCAACAAGGTGAAGGTCCAGGCCAAAGAGAAAGCTGCGACCCTGCTCAAACAGGTCAAGGACGGCGGGGACTTCGCCGCGCTGGCGAAGGAGAATTCAAGCTGTCCGTCCGCGGCCCAAGGCGGCGACCTGGGGCTGTTCCCGCGCGGCCAGATGGTCAAGCCGTTCGAGGACGTGGCCTTTGCCCTTAAGCCGGGCGAGGTCAGCGACGTGGTCGAGACCCAATTCGGCTACCACATCATCAAGGTGACCGAGCACCGCGACCCGAATACCGTCAGCTTCGAGAACGCCAGGAGCGGGATCGTCAGCAAGCTGACGCAGCAGAAGAAGAACGAGTTCGTCCGCAAGTACATTGACGGTCTGCGGGCCAAAGCCAAGATCGTGACCGCGGCCGGCAGTACCCCGCAGCCCAGTCAGCCGGCGGTCGTGACCCCGTCCGATCCCAACAAGAAATAGAACGGACCGCTGCCGTTCTCCGAGAGTATGCAAAACAGGGGATTTCGCTCGAACGAAATCCCCTGTTTCATTTCTGCACGTGGCGGACCGGCCCGGTGATAGCGGACCTGCTATTTCAGCAGGGTCGCCGGGTCGAGGTTGGCGGCTTCCACGTCCTTGAAGTACCGGACCGTGCCGACTTTCAATTCGAGGGTTGCCTCATCGTCGCAGACGATGATCCCTTTCGGATGCATCTGCAGGGCGCTGACGGTCCACATGTGGTTGACGCCCTCCTCGATGGCGTGCCGCAGGGCCCTGGCCTTATTGGGGCCGTTGACGATAATCAGCACCTCGTCGGCATCCATCACCGTTCCCACCCCGACGCTGAGCGCCGTCTCCGACACTTTGCCGGGGTCGTTGTCGAAGAAGCGGGAGTTGACGATCCGAGTATCGGAGGTCAGCCGGACCACGCGGGTGCGCGAGGTCAGCGATGAGCCCGGCTCGTTAAACGCGATATGGCCGTCCGCGCCGATGCCTCCCACGAACAGGCGAATGCCGCCGACCTTGCGAATTCGCTCCTCGTATCCGGCGCACTCGGCATCGAGGCCGGGGGCGTTGCCATTCAGGATATTGACGTTCTTTTTGGGAATATCGATCCGGCTGAAAAGATTCCGCCACATGAAGGAATGATAGCTTTCGGGATGGTCCTGCGGCAGGCCCACGTACTCGTCCATATTGAACGTGACGACGTTCTTGAACGAGACCAGGCCCTTCTTGTTCATCGCTGCCAGCTCGTTGTACATCCCGACCGGCGAGGAGCCCGTCGGCAGACCGAGGACGAACGGCTTCTTGGCGTTCGGCCCGAACTCATTGATCTTGCGGGCGACGTAATGGGCCGCCCACTTCGAGACCTGCTCATAATTCGGCTCAATGATGACTCTCATTACTCCCGTCCTTTCCCAGGAAAAACATGGTTGCTATATGCCGGCCTGCAGCGGCTCCAGGCGTTGCAGGAGTTCGTCGGCCAGCCGGCTCTTGATGGCGATATGTTTCTGGATATCGGCCACGAACCCGTCGGCTTCGAAGGTGCCGCGGACGGCCGCAAAGTCGCTTTTCTTGGTCGATTCGTCGCCATCGACGCCAAATCCAATCTGCGCGGTCGCGGCAAATTCCTTCTTCGTATCCTCGTAGACCAGATTATCGAGTTCCACGACGGCCTTCTTCCACCGCTTCGTCGCGTCGATAATGTCCGCCGCGGTCATCTCGTCGATCGTTTTGCTCAACTGCTTTTGGAAAACGTCGGCGGCCCACACCCACTCATACTGCGCGTAACTTTCATGCATGGCGGAGAATCTCACTTCCAGCTCCTCAAGGGAGCCGACCATACCGCTCTCGACATCCTTCAGCAGTTGCTGGACCGCTTCGTCCGGCGCGAACATGCCGGCCAGGTCGATCCACTTGCCCAGGCCGATGCGGGTCTGGGGCCGCAGAGCCGCCCGTACGTCCTGGATACTGCCGAGCTGCTTATTCTCCAGCCGCTTGATGAGGCAATTGCCGAGGAATTTATCGATGCCGATCTGATAGAGCGTCACGCCCCGCTCCAGGGCATATTTGGGGATTTTGACGCTGTGATAGATAAAGTAATCCGAGGTCGGGCCGGTGGTCGTTTTCAGCCGCAGCAGCAGGTCCCGGCCGTTGATCATCTTCTGGATCGTGTACGGGCTGAGCAGCTTGAAGTTGATGCGGTCCAGCTTCTTCGGGTCTTTGCGCCGGTCGCGCTGGGGCCATTTGCGGGCATCGCGGACGGTCCCGACACTCCGCAGGTTCACACCCGGTGCCAGCACGCTTTCATCCTCATGCTCGATCAGGTAGGAGAACGGCAGGTCCGAGGTGTCGGAGTTGCGATAGTGCCGGCCCATGACGACCGTAAAGGCGCCGACCTTGGCGGGCCAGAGCATGTAGGAGTCGCTGCCGGTCTTGGAGCCGCGCTCGACGACGCCCTGGTGCACGGGCCCGAGCTTATACATGTGGTTGCTCTGGTTCGTGCCGCTGCCAGCGTTGAGGAAGGAGAACAGGCCCGCAATCAGGAGCGTCGACTTGTGATGGGTGACCGTATAGGGCCCCGCGAAGATGGCGCAGGCCTCGCCGTGGAAGCCGCCGCAATTGGCGAAGAAGACGGAATTCTCGGCGGAATACTCCTTGGCCAGGACGCAGCCCTGGCCAATGAAGCAGTGAGAAATGATGGTTCCGTCGGTGATTTTCGAGCCGCTGCAGGCGATGAAATCCTCGGCGTAGACGCCGGGCCCGATATAAACGGGGTCCTCGACGCAGCTATTGATCGAGCCGTTCTCCAGCCGGTTGACGCCCTCCACGGTTGCGGCGGGCCCGATCTTGACGTTCTTGAGAAGCCGCGAGTTGATAATCCGCGCCCCTTTGGCCACCAGACCCATGCGGGACCGGACGGAGGCCGTGTAGCCGTCGATCATCCCTTTGAGCTTCTCGATAACCTTTGCCCGGTGCCGATAGAACGCCAGCACGTAGGCGACCTGGGCGGACAGATGGTCGTAGATCGGGACCTCCCGGCCGCCGGCCTCGTTGACCACGGAGACCTTCATGCCATTGCCGAATGCGCTTTCGCCCTCGACGGCCAGCAGGTCAATATTATCGATGACGGCCCCGTCCTCGATGACGTAGTTGGCGATGTAGTTGCGGACGGCACTGATGTAGACGTTGTCGCCGATCGTGCAATTATGGATGGTGGCATGGCTGATGCCCGCCGGCTTGGCGACGCCGCCGAAGAACGACACCTCCTTCTCGAAGACGCCTAAGCGGACGTCGCCGCAGAGGTGCGTCGTGCGAACGCGCCGGGCGGCGAAGCCTTCGGCCACCTGCACCCTGGACCAGTCGTCGGACGTACAGCCCTGCTGCTCGAGCTGGGCGATCTCCCCGGCCGATAGAGCGCGCCACTGTGATGTCATGATTTTCCTTTCTCTTCGTGGACTCTGCAGGCCTCCAACCGATTTTGCCTCGGCGCCGGCATTATCAGACCCGGCGAATATAGCGGGATTCGGCCCGACCGTCAAGGCATTCACGCGAGCGGATTGTGGACCCGGGAAACAACCAACCACAGCCTGCGAACGTCGGAATCTCGCCCGTTTACCGATGTCATACGTATGAGCCGGCGCGGCGGGTGAAAATTTGCATTTCCAGTGCTGATTTTTCACAAAATTTGCAGTTAGATACTGGCGGCTGCCGATGTAGTTAAGGTATAAAAAGTGCACCCCTCTACGTGTGTTGATTTGCATACTATAGAGAGGTGCGGGTCTACGGGCCACGCGGTTGGAGTGAGTGAAGTCCTATGTCGAGCCAGCCCAGGGTAGTGAAGGTTTTGACGGCGTTGTTGGTCTCAATGACGGTGGGAGCTTTTGTGCTGATGGCGCTAGGCAACCACCCTCCCTCGGCCGGTCCCTTCTGCCTGTCCGCGTACTACCGGCTGGACCCCGTGGACCATGCCGTGCAGTCGAAAGCCTGCCAATCCCCCCACCGCTGGAACACCATCGAAATCTTCTTCAGTGGGACCAAAAGCGGCAGTGTCCAGCAGATCGCCGGGGCCGCCGACCGGGACTGTCACTTTATTATCTGCAACGGCACCGGCGGCCGTGACGGCGAGATTCAGGCGACCGAGCAATGGCAAAAGCAATGGTCCATCCAACCCGGCCGAACCTGGCAAGGCACCGATAAGACCATTCGCATCTGCCTCATCGGCGATGGCGTGACCACCCTGCCTACCGACTATCAACTGAAGCGGCTGGAGATGCTATTGGAGGCCCTGTGCAGGAAATTCAACATCCCCGCCGCCTCCGTCTACCTCCCCAGCGACTGCCAGTAGTCTGGTACTCCGGCCGAGGCTCCACACGGGCTGTATCCCTCTTGTCACCTCGACTCCCGACTCACACCGTTTGCGGCTGGGTTTTTTGTAGCCTGCCCTCGACCCGGAGCAATGTGGCAGGGCGGAGTTTGTCATTTCGAGCGGAGCGCAGCGCAGTCGAGAAATCTGGTCTCGAATATGGCGCATCGTCTGTGCGCGGCCAGATTTCTCCACGCGGCCTTCGGCCTTGGTCGAAATGACAGCGCTAGGGCCAGCATCTACGAAGTTTTCCGAAGTAATCCGGATCATGCCTCGTCTACGCAGCATGTGCGGACATGCTCGATCCCCATAAAAAGCGATGAGTGGCCAAGGGGCCACTCATCTATAGACGACGCATGGGCGTCTGGTTGCCACGTGCAGTCGCTCGGCTGCAATCCTTCGCACAGCCGGTAACCGGGTTATCGCAGGTCCTGTTTTCTCTGACCCCGGCGACATCGACGCGAGCTCTCACGCCGGCATAGAACGATTCCCTCAAGCATTCTGAGCGTCCTTTGCCGGACTCACGCTTTACCGCCGCAAAGTCATAAATAAAGACGATGCCGCCCTGCCCCTTATTGCAGACTCAAAGAAAATTTCACCGGTCGGCAGGGATTTGATTCTGCGTCGCCGCCTCGCCTTTGCGGACATCGGTGAGCAGGTAGACCAGCACCCCCGCCGCCAGCATGACGAGCAGGACAATCAGGCTCTTCGGCTTAACCGCTCGGGCGTAATTCAGCGAGCTATAGATCAAAAGTGCACAAACGCCGCTGAAAATCAGGGGCGTGAGCGGGTACCCGGTCACTCTATAGGGCCGCTCCACGCCGGGCTCTTTGAAGCGAAGGACAATCACGGACAGCGACGTGCCCAGATAGAAGGCATAGACGGCAGCGGCGGTATAAAGGACAGCATCGATATAACCGCCAAAAGCCAGAATCAGGCACAATGCGATAAGGCCCTGTACGGCCAACGCCCAAAGCGGAGTGCCCCGGCGAGCGTTCCAACGGCCCAAGAGCCCGAAAATGCGGTGGTCCTCGCCGAGAGCGTAGGAGATGCGGGCGCCGGTAAAAATCAGGCCGTTGACGGCGCCCAGAGCCGAGATACAGACTAATGCACTGATGAGCCGGGACCCCACGATGGGAAAGACGGTCGAGATGCTATCGCTCGCCACCGCTTTGGAGGCGGCCAGACCTTGGTAGCCCAACGTGTAGAGAAACGCGCCGTTGACGAGCAGGTACAGGGTGATGACCGCCGCAGTACCTGCCACCAGGGCGCGAACGATGTTGCGACGGGGGTCTCGGACCTCGGCCGCGACGTAGGCCATTTCATTCCATCCGCCGTAGGTGAACAGAACAAAGATCAAGGCCAGACTCATCGGCATCCCACCAGCCTCTGCAACCGGTTTGGTCCCGTGAGGAGCGAGCATCGCAACGCCCACAATGGCCAGCAGACCCAGCGCTTTGGCCGTCGTCAGCAGGTTCTGCGTCCATTTGCCCTGCGTGACTCCGAGAATATTGATGATAGTCAGCACCAGCACGGCGCCCCCGGCGAAAAGCCTCTGACTGAGCCCCGGGTAGGCGGCCAGAGGGTCATAAATCGCACGGGCGTATGTGGCGAAAGCGAAGGCCATTACGGCAATATCGCCCGGCCGGACGACCGTGAGCTGTGCCCAGCCGAACAAAAAGCCCGCCCACCGCCCGTAGGCCTTGCTCAGGTAGACATAATCGCCGCCTTCCTTCGGATACGCCGTCGCCAATTCCGCATAGCTCAGCGCCCCGCACAGCGAGAGCAGTCCCCCGACAATCCAAATGGCCATGACGCCCCCGGCCGAGCCGGCCCCCTTGGCGATATCGGGCGCCATCTGGTAGATGCCGGCGCCGATGATAATGCCGACGATGATGCACGTGGAATCGAACAGCGACAGCTCTCTCTTGGGGGTCACACGCATGGTTTGCCTTCCGAAAATCACACTCCGTTCAACAGGCCGACGTCCCTGCGACCCGATGGTCATTCATTTCTATAGTGCCATCTGCATACCGGCGGTTACATTTTCTCAATCCGGTTCCGGACAGCCGTTATGTGTTCCGGCGTCGTGCCGCAGCAGCCGCCCACGACTTGGGCGCCGGCACGAATGCACGCGACGACGCCTTCTGCAAACGGCGCCGGCTCCATGTCGAAAACGGCCCTGTCCTCGACCAGCCGGGGTTTGCCCGCATTGGGCTGGGCCACGATGGGCCGGTCCGTGGCCGTCTTGAGCATGGCGACCACTCTGGACATCTGCACCGGGTCGAGGTCGCCGCAATTGGCCCCGATAACATCCGCCCCGGCGTCCGCAAGCTGTCGGGCACATTGCTCGGCGGTATCGCCCATCATCGTCCGCCCCCCGCTCTTGTCCGTCTGAAAAGCCAGGCAGACAACGACCGGAAGCCGGAGGTTCTCTTTGCATGCGCGCAGTGCGCACAGCGCCTCGCGCAAGTCGAACACAGTCTCGATCATAAATCCGTCGACGCCGGCTTCCGCCAGAATCCCCGCCTGCTCCCGGAAGGCGTCGTAGAACTGGGCTTCTTTGTACGTGCCGTAGGGCTCCAGAAGCTGGCCAGTAGAACTCACGTCGCCAAGGACACAAAGGTCCCGGCCCGCGGCCTGCCTCGCCAACTCCGCCCCGGCCCGGTTCACGTCCCGCACCGACACGCCGACATTGTGTGTCTCGATGTAGACGCGATTCATCGTCAGAGTATTCGTGATCAGCGCGTCGCATCCCGCTTCCACGTATGCCCGATGGACCTCCAGCACGGCCTGAGGCGCATCGAGGTTGGTCCGCCCACGCGACATCAGACCCTTTTTGTCCAACTGCGTCCCCATCGCCCCATCGAACAGGACGACACTCTTATCCTTCAACAACCGCAGGAAATCCAAAGGACACCTCTATTCTGCCTCATTCCACCCGTATGCTAAGCTGGGCCAAATCCCGTCCGACCTGGCCGAGGTTCTCGTATACGATGCCCGCCATGCCGGCATTCCTGGCCCCTTCCACGAAGTCGAGCCGGTCGTCAATCAGCACGCATTGTCCCGCCGGCGTACGCAGCTTTCGCGCGGCGATCTCGTAAATCGCCTTCCGGGGCTTGCACACTCCCTCGGCACAGGAGAAAATCTGCGCGTCGAACATGTCGTATCGGAGCTCGAGGGAAAACTCCATCGCGGGGGCTTCGGTATTGGAGAGCAAAGCGATCCGGTGCCCCTTCTCACGTAACTGCCACGCCAGGGCAAAGACTTTCGTGCGCGGCGAATAGACGGCTCGAAAGGCTTCGCCCCAAAGGGAGGCTTGCTCCGGCACGGGGCGACCCAGAGCGCGACACACGCGCTGCCAGAAGACCGCCTCGTCGATCCGGCCCTCTTGAAACGCATCCGAGTGCCGGCGGTGGACGCGGGTGTAATCCTCTACGGGCACAGACAGGGCTTTGGCGCAGTAGGCCATCAGTCCCGGCGCGGGGTTCTCGATCAGGACCCCGCCCCAGTCAAACAAAACGGCTTCGATGTTCCCCACCGTCACCAATCCTGCTCACAAACGGGACTACAAAAAGTAGCACGGGCGTCCCGCCCGTGGAAAGCCGACAATCTGCAGGGCCAAGATGGCCCTGCGGCTCATGGGCAAGATGCCCATGCTACGGCAAGCTGGCTTTTCATACACGCTCTGAGAGGACGATACAGGTGCAGGCGCAGCAGTTCAACTGTTTTCTCGCTTGTACGGCATCGTGGTCTTTGACGAAGGGCGTCGAACATCCTATAATCCACGCCTTGGTCTATGAGGAACACTTATGCTGCAGAGTTTAGTCGCAGTAGGCATCGTCCTGACGCTGGCCATGCTCGCTTTGCTGGCCTGGCTGATTATATGCAGTCTCGCCGCCCGAAGGGACATCGCGGGCCAGGCGGCCGGCATCGGCCTGCTCCAGCAGCAGCTCGAAGCAATCAAGGCGGCCCAGGACCGAACCTGCCAGACCCTCCAGACTTCCCTGCAGACGGGCCAGAACGCGCTGACCCAAAACCTGCAATCGAACCAGCAAATCCTCAGCCAGCTCAATCGGCAAGTCGGCGAGCTCCAGGGCACCAATAAGCAGATGCTGCAATTGGGCTCCGATGTCAAACGCTTACAGGACATTCTCAGCAGCCCCAAGCTGCGCGGGCAGATCGGCGAATGGTCGCTGGAGAACCTGCTGGCCCAGGCCCTGCCCAAGGGCAGCTACACGCTCCAGCACACGTTCAAGGACGGCCGGATTGTCGATGCCCTGGTCCAGATGACCAGCTTCGCTGTCGGGATCGACGCCAAGTTCCCCCTGCCGAGCTTCGAGCGGATCGTCAACAGCACGAGCGACGACGAGAGGCCGAAACTCCGCCGGCAGTTCATGAAAGACGTCTCGGCCCACGTGGACAAGATCGCCTCGGGCTACATCCGGCCGGTGGAAGGAACGCTCGACTTCGCCCTGATGTACATCCCCGCCGAGAACGTCTACTACGAAACCATCATCCAGTGCGACGGCGACGGCGAGGACATTCTGCACTACTGCCTCGACCGCAAGGTCATCCCGGTCTCGCCCAACCTGCTCTATGTCTACCTGATGACGGTCGCGATGGGCCTGCACGGCCTGCAAATCGAAAAGCAGGCCGCCGAAATCCGCCAGAACCTCCGGCAGCTCAACAGCTCCTTCGCCGAGTTCGTCTGCACCTGGGACACCCTCGGCACCCACCTCCGCAACGCCTACGCCAAATACGACGACGCCCAAAAACGCCTCGACCGCCTCGGCCTCCAACTCGGCCAAATCCAGGCCGAGGAACCGGCGGAAAACACAGGCAATTGACCGTGGGCGTGCAATTCGATAGCATCAGAGAAAATCTCAGGTGTAAATCTCGAACGTGGCGTTGTTTGTGCGTGTGCAAGACAGTCGCGATTACTTGCCACGGCCTCCTTGGATAGGATAGGCAATGACGAGTGAGACATTGACTTTCATCAAATCCTGCATCAGACGACGGCGGATACGGTGGACGTATCACGTTAACATGCGCCTGCGGGGTCGGTTCATACCGCGCGAGGCGATTCTGGCCTCAACAGACACCTACGAGATCATAGAGGAGTATGCACATGATAAGTACTTGCCGAGCTATCTGGTGTACGCCAGATACAAAGATGAGCCTTTCCACATCCACATAGCAACCGACGTGGCAGGGAATAGCGTAACCATCGTTACGGCCTACAGACCGACTCTGGACAAGTGGCAAGAGGATCTCAAGACAAGGAGAAAGCCATGACTTGTCATATCTGTGGTGGACAACTCGAAAAAATCGTCACCGACTTACCGTTCAAAGTGGATGACAGCCGAATCGTAATCATCAAGAATGTGCCTGTTCTTCAATGCCGTAATTGCAGCGAGTACGTGATTGAGGATGCAGTCATGGAAAAGATAGATGCAATCCTGAGCAGCGTGGATACGACTGTTGAGCTCGAAGTCCTCAGCTATGTTGCCTGAGACATCCTCGATCGCCTCAGGCTCCCAACGCGATCAGATTCAGAGGAAAGCAATCTACAAGAAAAGCCCGGTTGCCCCTGGCAGCTTCTCTACGAAACCCTAAAAGTGCTATGATTCGTGCTCCTGTCTCCTCCGGTAAAGCCGGCCGGTTTTGGCCTTGAGGGAGGCTCTGAATGTATAGACGGCAGCAAGCGCACCGAGAAAAGCTCCGCCCGCACTTGGCAGATTTCCCCCGAGCAAGCCGATTCTGATCTCTGTCTGCGCCCAGCTTGCGGGAAGTATGAGTAGAAGAGCAAGGGCACAGAGAAACCCGACAGCCAGAAACATGAAAACACCGGATAGAACGGCCGTCACCTATCGCATGGCTTCGTCCTCAATGTAATCCTCGGGTACCTCTGCTCGTGCCACGGACTTGTCCGCACGTGTGGTCTATTGTAGCCGTTGCCGCCTGCCATATCCATGTTCGCATGGACATGTTTTCATCGAACAACAGGCATATGCCTGCGCGAGCATCCAATGGAGGGCGGCTCCGCCCACTACTGCCATAAATGCGAACGATACGCTCATCTGCCACTTCGAGCCGAGCATCTGCCCTTTTTCTTGTCATTTCGAGCGGAGCGAAGCGGAGTCGAGAAATCTGGCCGCGGACACGACATGTCCTTAGTTCGCGAATCAATCGTGGAATCTGCTCAGCGGGCAGTCAAGACGTCCACGTGTGCGAGGCATCAATACCAACCGTCGCTGAGGTCCCGCCAATTCGGGTTTGTCTGCTCGATCAGCCAGAGCTTTTTTGCTCGGGCCCAGTGTTTAATCTGTTTTTCTCTGGCGCTTGCACTGTGAACGTCGCTGAAAGATTCCAAGTAGACCAACGCATCGACCCTGTAACGGAGCGTGAAGCCCTCGACCTTGCCCGTTCTATGCTGCTGGACTCTTCGTTTGATATTGTCGGTGAACCCGACGTACAAGGTGCGCGATTGGTTCGCCATGATGTAGACATAGTAGGTCTTGCTCCAGGCCATGATAGCATTATAGGCGGCGGTCTCATTCGCGGCCAGATTCCTCCACTCCGGCCCGCTGCGCGGACCTCCGGTCGGAATGACAAGGCGGACTTGTCCGTTCTTGCCCCACCTTTGGCGGCACAACAAATTGCGGAACGGGCGTGCCTCCTCTATAATCGTCGGCGCAAATGAATCCAAAAGGAGCTTGTGGCATGGCGATCAATGATGTGGCGTATCAGAAGTGCATCAATCCGGACTGCGGGGCCGAGTTCGAGTGCCGGGAGTCGATGTTCAAGTGCCCCCGGTGCGGCGATTTGCTCGATATCCAGTATAACTGGGACAAGGTCCCGGTGCCGAACAAGCTCGGTGCGTTCGCGATGCGCTGGGCCAATCGGGACAGATTGCTGGACTTCTCCGGCGTCTGGCGGTTCCGCGAATTGCTGAGCTTCTGCCCGGACCATCACAAAGTTACGATTGGCGAAGGCCAGACGATTCTCCAGTCCAACCGCGCGATTGCCGAGCACCTGGGCATGGAGCCCGATTGCCTGTTCCTGCAATATGAAGGGCTGAATCCCTCGGGCTCGTTTAAGGACAACGGCATGGCGGCCGCATTCAGCCATGCCATGATGGTCGGGGCGAAGTCGTGTGCCTGTGCGTCGACGGGCAACACCTCCGCCTCGGTCGCTCTGTACGCCCATAGCTGCGGCATCAAGTGCACGGTCTTCATCGGCTCCGGCCGGATCGCCTTCGGCAAGCTCAGCCAGGCGATGGACTACGGCGCCCAGACCATCCAGATCCAGGGCGACTTCGACGACTGCATGCGGCAGGTCCAGGCCGTCTGCACGAAGCTGGGCCTGTACCTGCTCAACTCGCTCAACCCCTTCCGCCTCGAAGGCCAGAAGACCATCATGTTCCGCATCATTGAGGACCTCGGCTGGGACGTGCCCGACTGGATCGTCGTCCCCGGCGGCAACCTCGGCAACTCCAGCGCTTTCGGCAAAGCATTCCACGAACTCAAGCAACTCGGCCTGATCGACCGCGTGCCCCGCATGGCTATCATCAACGCGACCGGCGCCGACACGCTCACCGACCTCGTCAACAACAAGAAACTCACCTGGAACGACGGCCACGTCAATCAGAAGATCATCGACGATTACTACGCCGAGCTGACGGCCCGCCATTTCTCGCCGCACACCTGCGCGTCGGCCATCGAAATTTCCCGGCCGGTCAATCTGAAGAAGTGCCTGCGGGCGCTCGACGTCTGCCACGGCATCGTCCGGGCCGTCACCGATGAGGAAATCCTCGACGCCAAGGCGCTGATCGGCAAGTTCGGCCTGGGCTGTGAGCCCGCCTCCGCGGCCACGATAGCGGGCCTGAAGCACCTGCTGGCCGAGGGCATCGTCGCGAAGGATGAGCGGGTCGCCTGCGTCCTGACCGGCCACACCCTCAAGGACGCGAACGCCACGGTCAACTACCACAAGGACCGGCAGGGCCCGTTCAGCAACCCCCCCATCGAGGCCCCGAACGACCTGAACGAGATCATCAAGCTGATCCGTTAACGCGAGACCGTGGGAGCGAACTTCTGAATCCGGTGGTTGTGGCTGTCGCTGATGTAGACGTTGCCTTCCTTGTCCACGGCGATGCCGAGCGGTACGTTGAACTGGCCCGGGGCTTCTCCGAACTCGCCCCATTTGGTCAGGAATTTGCCTGCGGCGGTGAATTTCTGCACGCGGTGGTTGTCGCTGTCGGCGACAAAGACGTTGCCTTCCTTGTCAACGGCCACAGCCGCTGGAAAGTGGAACTCTCCGTCCCCACTGCCTTCCTTTCCCCACTTGGCCAAAAACTTGCCGTCGGAATCGAATTTCTGAATACGGCTGTTCTGGCGGTCACAGACATAGACGTGGCCCGACCCATCCACAGCAATCCCTTCCGGCGTGTCGAATTGGCCGTCCCCCGTGCCCTTATCGCCCCAGCTCTTGATGTACTGGCCCTGGGCGTCGAGTTTGTGGACGCAGTGGCTGCTCTTGTCGGTAACGTACATATTGCCCGAACCGTCCACCGCTATGAAAGCCGGATACTTGATCTTACCTTGTGCCATCTTCGCCACGTCCCACATCGTGATGAATTGACCGCTCGAATCGAATTCCTTAATCGAAGGGATGCTAACCTGCCAATCGACGTCGAGGCTCTCCACGGCGTAAACCCTGCCGGAGTTGTCGACCGTCACGCCCCCGAGTTCGGCAAAGCGGCCTTCCCGTGATGGAGGTTCGATCCGGAACTTTGCCACCGGCTTTCCAGCGGGAGAGAGCTTCCATATCGGTACGCCGGTCAAGTAGGAGACATATATGTTGCCGGTCCCATCCACAGTGATCGGGCCGTTTGGAAATCTCTCCTTTCCGTCCGTGTTTTCCACGGTCCACTTACTGGCCAATTTGCCATCGGCATCAAATTTCCTGATCGAACCGCTCGCATCTGTGATATAGAGACACGCCGCCTTGTCGACGCACATGCCCTCGACCCTCTCAAGCTTGTCCTTTGTGAACTCCTCTTGGCCATAGTTGCTGATCAAGTCACCTTGAGCGTTGTACTTCTCGATTCGACTCTCAAACGCATAGAAGCTGTTCCCGGCGGAATCAACAGCCACCGCCTCTACGTAGCCATACCTGGGAATTGTCATTATCCTCTTTGTCCACTTCGCCAGGAACTTGCCGTTGGCATCGAATTTCTGCATGCGGTGCGTTCCCTTGCCAAGCTGGTCCCCGACCCAGACATTGCCCGATCCATCTACCGCTATGAAGAACAGGCCACTGAACTGGCCGTCCCCGGTGCCTTCCGTCCCCCATTTTGCCAGGAACTTTCCATCGCTGGTGAACTTCTGCACGCGGCAGTTGCCTGTGTCTGCCACATATACGTTGCCCGAGGGACCGACAGCGATGGCCGAGACAGATCGGAACTGACCATCGCCACTTCCGTTGCTTCCCCAGCGGCAAATAAGTCTTCCATGGGGGTCGTACCCTTGCACCTCGTCAGAGTCCCCGCAAGCTACGTAGAGGTCCCCGGATGCATCTGTCGCCAAGCCTTCGACCCCGAACCAGATTATGCCTCCCCACCTGGAAACGAACTGGCCTTCGGAAGTGAATCTCTGGATAAGCCTGTTGTCAGGATCGGCGACAACTACGGGACCTGACGAGTCCATCGCAATGCTGCCTGGCGATCCGAGCCGACCGTCTTCGGTTCCGGCGCATCCCCACGCCTGTACGCCCCCGCCACCTGCCTCGAGTTTCAATACGTTGTGCGAGGACTCAACGGCTACGTAGATATTGGAGTGAGAGTCAAGGGCAATTTGACGCGGTCCTCGACCCGTTGTCTTCCACTTTGCCAGGAATTCTCCCGCCGGCGTGAACTTCTGCACGGAAAAGGCATCGAGGATGTAGACATCTCCTGCCCCGTTGAGGGCGATACTGCGAGGGCTGGCGAAGCACCCATCGCCTCCGCCTTGGGACCCCCATTTCGTAAGGAACTTGCCGAGAGAGTCGAACTTCTGGACACGGTTGTTGTCGCAGTCGACGATATAAACGTTCCCCTTCGTGTCAACATCTATTGCCATAGGCTCCATGAGTTGGCCGTCGCCGTCGCCGCGTTCTGCCTCCCATTGAGAGATAAGCTCTCCATCCCGCGAGTATTTCTCAATCCGGACAGTGTAAGTGCGCTTGTGCTCCGGTACGTAATCGACGGCCAATACAAGGACATTTCCTTCGTCATCCGTAGCCATATCAAATGCTAACTTGACCTTGTCGGCGTCCGGTGTCTTTCTTTCTAATGTCCCAATAAATTGTCCGTAGGCCGTAAACTTTTGGATCCGACTGTGAGTATCTGTTGGATCGTCTATGTCCAAGACGTAGACGATGCCCGAGCTGCCCACCTTTACGCTGTATATCATATTGAACTGCCCGTCTCCCTGGCCGGGGCTTCCCCATTGGGTGATGAACCTGCCTTCGGGATCGAATTTCTTGACGCGGTAGTTGCCGCTGTCGCCAACATAGACGTTCCCTGACTTGTCCACAGCGACGCTGTTTGGTTTGAAGAAGTGCCATCCCTGCGGAGCCTCCGGCCAGACTTTGACGACATGGTACGTTTCTTCTGCCTGGAGGCTGCTTGAGAACATCCCGAGCACCAACGTCACAACGAATAGTTTTATCGTACGCATTTTTCCATCTCCTGTTTGCTCTTCGAGCCTGTGAATATTCAGAGATTGCTTTGCCGTTCAGAGCGGTCGTACCCTGGAGCCGGAAAAGAGGCCCTCTGCGATGGCGAAACACGATTGACGCGCTCTTCCAGTTCGGCCATGCGGAAGTACAGCGCGGAAATGGCTTTCTGTTGCCTTTCCTGTGCCTCTTTGCCTTGGTCTTCCGCGCGGATCGAGGCTACTTGCCGCTCGGCCGCCTGGAGTTTGTCCCGTAGGTCCGTTGCCTCTCTGCTCAAAGCGGCACACAAGATCGACAGCAAGCCGATCACCAGGACGGCGGCCCAGCGCGCCAGCCTTCCGATTGTCCACAAACGCCTTCCACTCTTCGCGTGGTGCTCTCTATCGGACTCATCGGCCTTGACGCCATCGAGGACTGCCTGCCTCGCGGCCGGCGACAGGCTCGGCGTGGACGCAGACGCCAAAGTCCGCCTGATACCGACGAGGTCCAGACAGAACGCCCGGCATTCCGGGCAGTCCCGAAGATGGCCCGCCACGGACTGGAGGTCCTCGTCCCTGGCCTCGTTGTCGAAGAGGGCCACAATCCCCGCCTGGTATTTGTCACACGTTGTCATTCGTTCACCTCACGTTTATTCCTGTGCTCGTGTTTCTACCGTTCTCCATCACCGAGAAGCTCGTCCCTCAGCGGTTGCAGCAGCTCGCGCAGTCTCCGGACAGCTTCGACCTTTCTGGAACTGACCGTTCCGACCGGGCAGTCGAGAACCTCTGCGGCCTGTTTGTACGACATTCCCTCCTGTTCGGTCAGCACGTAGACCAGCCGCAGGGACTCCGGGAGCCGGGCCATCGCCTCATGCACTGCGGCCTGAAGCTCACGGGCGTGCATAGGGCTGTCTACTCTGTCCAAAGAAACCGGCTCACTCGACCCCTCGGGCAGATTCTGTGCCGATGGTTGCTGAGAATTCATCCGGCGGTCTCGCTTCTGTCGCTCATGAAGAAAGTGATTCTTGGCGATCTGAAACAGGTACGTGGAGAACTTACCTGTAGGCTCGTAACGCACGCAGGCCTTCCACAACCTCAGAAAGGTCTCCTGGGTCCCGTCTTCCGCCTCCTGCCTGTTCGCCGAGAGTCGCCAGAAGAAAGCAAAAATCCGCTGTTCATAACGCCGGAACAACTCCTCGAAGGCAGAAATGTCCTGTTTCTGCACCAGACCCATCAGTTCCTCGTCAGTGTAGGTACCCATAGAGAAAAACGCCTTTGTATTCCGCACGGCCGTCTACAAAGGTATAACCCTGCCGGGCGTGGAAAACTCACTCATTTTGCGAATTTCTTGACCGGTCCGGCGGATGGTGTGAGTGACAGGTCTGCAATCGGCTGGCATTTCGATCACTTGAGGTTATGTAGGCGGCACAAGCGATCCATGATTTCGGGGGCTTCCTTGACTTGGCATAAGGGCTCTAACTGCTCGAAGATATAGTCCCATTCCAGGCGCGCCTGCTGACGGGCGATGATTGTTTCCACGTCCCCCCAATCCCTGGGTCGGTCGGCAAACGCCTTCAGGACAATGAGGTCTTCCGCCGAACACGTGAGCAGGGACAGGTCCGGCAGGAATTCGTAGCGCGTCGCGCGCGCGACAACCTGCTCTTCGAAGGCGATCCCGCCCAGCGCCACGTCAATAGGAATCCCGTCGCGCGACTGAAGCAAGAGCACCCGATGCTTCAGGGCAAAGCCGCGGCCCTCGGGAATCCGCGCATGGTAGCGCCCGAGCAATGCGTCTATGTAGACGGCTTCATTCCCAAAACCTGCGAGAATCGTCAGGTCGATATCGTTGGTCAATCGAGGCTGGCCCCAGCGTTGCAGCGCGAGGCCACCGATGAAGCAATATCGCCAGCCCTGCTCGATAAGGAATGTCTCCAAGTCGGCTGCCACGAGAAAAAGCGATTTCATGGGCGTAGCTTCGCGAATAGCCGTTGTTGCTCGACGAGACCGGACGTGGCCGGCGGCGTCCAGTGACGCCGGGCGGATTCGAAGACATCCGAGAGTTGCTCGATGGCGGCGGCCGTATCGCTATTGCGTATATCCTCGGCGCGGAGCTGCTCGAGCACGGGTGCCGCTGCCTCCCAGTTCCGGACCCACTGCCGGACACGTTGTTCTTCCAGCTTGTCCATAGTCATAGTCTACCACAAGCCCCGCCTCTTGGGTAGTGCTATGCCCGTTCCTTGCGCTGCCAGGAAGATGCGCTGCTCTGCGTGCGCCCTGTCAGTGGACCAGGCCGGGGACGAGCAGGCCGGCGGCCAGGGTCAGGCTGCCCACGTTGTGCAGAAGGATGGTGAGCTGGTTGGCGCGGTACAGGCCCGGCTTGACTAAATCCTCCTGGTTGGCGGAGCGGATAGCGAAAACGGCCAGCGGCAGCGTGAACAGATAAAACGCGCCGGCGAAGAACGTAACGTTGCGAAGCAGCATGAGTGCCGCCATGACGTAGCTGGCGATCAGCGTCGCACGATAGATCAGAATGCAGGCCGGCATACCAAAGGCAACGACCAGTGTCTTCTTGTGGACCTGGCTGTCCGCCGGCAGGTCGGGAAACTCGTTGATGAGAATCACCAGGAAGATCAGGATCGCAACAATCAAAGCGGGCAGAAGCGGCAGCAGGTCAACCGACCGGGCCTGCAGGTAGTACGAGGCGTACACCGGCAGAATGCCGAACAGGATGCCGATGACGATCTCACCCACCCCGCGATAGCCCAGCCGGACAGGCCCGGCGGTGTAGAAGTACGCCCCGAGCACACCCGCCACGCCGATGCCGAGGACAAAAACACTCCGCGACAGCAACACAATCACCAGTCCAATGCCGACGCCGACAGCGAGATAACCCAAGCCTGCCTGCAGCGTGGCCTGGGGCGAGAGGATGCCCTTTTGAATGAACTGCCGGCCGCCGGAAAAAGGCGTCGGATTCTCGTTTACCCAGTCGTTGCGGGACAGGTGGTCGAAGTAGTCATTGGTTACGTTTGCTCCGGCGTGCAGGGCCATAATGGCCAGGACGGCCAGCAGAAAAAGGCCCACACTGAAGCCGCCGGAAACGGCATACCCCAGTGCCGAGCCCACCAGGACCGGAGCCACACTGGCGCCCAGATACTGCGGCCGCGACGCAAGAAAAATGACCCTCAACCCGGCAGGTAACGCATGCACTCTCATAGCCACTCTTTCCGACACACCTGTATACAACGAACCGCCCCAACGAGCTGGATTCTATCGTTCCATCGGCCCCTGTCAACGCCGTGAGCAATCACGGCAACCCCGGATCGGCAGGAGCAGGACGGCCGATGCAACTGCCACCCTGGCAGTGGACCGGGGTCGGCCTGCAATTTTGCCAGATGATTCCTCGCGCCTCGTTCGGCCGCAAGTCTTTGTTTTTCAAGGCGTTACGCCTCATTTAGCAAAACCCTTACTGCTGGCATGGCATTTGCTCGCATTAACAGGTACTACTATGGTTGCACAGTGGTCACAATCGGATGAAGTGAACGTGCTGGCCAGTGCGGCGAACTGGGCGTGGCCGGACGCGGTGCGCAATATCTTCAAGCCAAGAGGCGTGAACCTCCTGATGGCCGAGAAGCCCGGCGATTTCGTGAGCATCATCGCCAGCATGCGGATCCACACGGCGATTGTCGATACCGATTTGGAGCGACCCAGCGGGTTCGCCACGGTCAAGCTCATCCGGATCGACTATCCATCGCTGCCTTGCATCATGCTTACAAGCAAGGTGGACGCCGATATCCTGGCCAAGGCCCTGCAGCTTGATGTCTTCGGCGTCGTCGGCAAGCCCGTGGACATGGATATCCTCCGCGAGCTGCTCAACCGGCTGTTCCTCAAGAGGTATCACAGCAACCTGTTTGCCAGGTGAGGCAAGTGGGCGAGTGCCGTAAGGCCTGGACGGTACATAAGTTAGAGTAAAATCGTTGTAATGTTTTGCGACGGTGGAAGAATAAAATAAGTGGGCAGAATCGATCTACGGAATCTGAAGGAAAGGAGCAAGGACAAATGAAGATTCGACCATTGGGAGATAAGGTGCTGGTGGAGCGCGTCGAGGCGGAATCGAAGACGACCGGCGGAATCGTCCTGCCGGACACCGCGAAGGAAAAGCCGCAGCGAGGCAAAGTGATCAGTGTGGGAGAGGGCAAAATGCTCGAAAACGGCTCCCGCAAGGAAGTCCAGGTCAAAAAGGGTGATCTGGTGCTCTTCACGAGCTACGCCGGCACGGAAATCAAAATCGACGGCAAAGAGTACCTGATTATGGACGAGTCGGACATCATGGCAGTCATGGAGAAATAGCGGGCAGGGTGTTGGAACGCAAAGGAATAGGCAAACCCATCGATAGCTGGGAAGGAGTAAAGAAAACATGGCAGCTAAAAAGATAGCGTTTGGTACGGAAGCCCGTGGAGCCGTCCTGAGAGGCGTGAAGAAGCTGGCCCACGCCGTCAAAGTGACGCTCGGTCCCGCCGGCAGAGTGGTCATTCTGGAAAAGTCATACGGGTCGCCCACGGTGACCAAGGACGGCGTGAGCGTCGCCAAGGAAATCGAGCTCGAAGACGCGTACGAGAATATGGGCGCCCAGATGGTCAAGGAAGTGGCCTCGAAGACCTCGAGCGTCGCCGGCGACGGGACCACGACGGCCACGATCCTGGCCGAAGCCATTTTTGAGGAGGGTCTCAAGAACATCACCGCCGGCGCCAACGCGATGCAAGTCAAGCGCGGCATCGATCTGGCGGTCGAGACGATCGTTGAAGAGCTCCGCAACATGAGCACCCCGGTCGAATCGAGCAAGCAGATCGAGCAGGTGGCCACGTGCTCGGCCAATCAGGACGTCGAGATCGGCAAGAAGCTGGCCCAGGCGATGGACAAAGTGGGTAAAGACGGCGTGATCACCGTAGAGGAGGGCCAGTCCCTCGAGACCACGGTCGATCTGGTCGAGGGCATGCAGTTTGACAAAGGCTATTTGAGTCCGCATTTCGTCAACAATCTCGAAAACATGTCGGTCGTGCTCGACAAGCCCTACATCCTGATTCATGAGAAGAAGATCAGCTCGGTCAAGTCACTGGTCCCGCTGCTGGAGAAGGTCGCCAAGCAGGGCAAGCCCCTGCTGATTATCGCCGAGGACGTTGAGGGCGAGGCGCTGGCGACGCTGGTCGTCAATAAGCTGCGCGGCGTGCTTCAGGTGGCGGCGGTCAAGGCGCCCGGATTCGGCGACCGGCGCAAGGCGCTGCTCAGCGATATCGCCGTGCTGACCGGTGCCGAGCCCATCTTCGAGGACCTCGGCCTGGAACTGGAGAACATCGAGCTGCGCCAGCTCGGCCGGGCCAAGCAGATCACCGTCGATAAGGACACCACGACGATCATCGAAGGCGCCGGCAGCACCGAGGCCATCAAGGGCCGCATCGACCAGATTAAGGCCGAGATCGACAAGTCCACCAGCGACTACGATATCGAGAAGCTGCAGGAGCGCCTGGCCAAGCTGGCCGGCGGCGTCGCCCAGATCAACGTCGGAGCGGCTACCGAGGCGGAAATGAAAGAGAAGAAAGCCCGCGTCGAGGACGCCCTGCACGCCTGCCGGGCCGCCGTGGAAGAGGGCATCCTGCCCGGCGGCGGCGTTCCCATGCTCCGGACCCTGCCGGCACTCGGCAAGATCAAGACCAAGGGCGATGAGCAGGTCGGCGTCGATATCGTGCGTCGAGCGGTCGTTGCTCCCATCAAGCAGATTGCCCAGAACGCCGGGCTCGACGGCTCGATTGTCGCCCAGAAGGTCATGGAGAGCCACGAGAGGAACTTCGGCTACGACGTCCTGCGCAAGGAATACGGCGATATGGTCAAGTTCGGCGTGATCGTCCCGACCAAGGTCGAGCGAATCGCCCTGCAGAACGGCGCCTCGATTGCGTCGCTGCTGCTGACCACGGACGCTGTCGTCTGTGAGATTCCCGAGAAGAAGGAGAAATCTTCGGGGATGCCGCCCGGCGGCGGAATGTACTAAGAGAGCGGGAAGTGTGAAGTGTCCAGTGTGAAGCAAGAGCGACAGTCTTTCAACCGACCACTCTCGCAAGTCAGCAGGCGGGTCCCGAACCGAACGGGACCCGCTTTTTTTTCGTAGATACCGCCGTAGGGGCAACCGGGACCCCAAACGCAACATGTCGCGTTTGGGAACCCGACCCTGTGGTTGCCCTGACTCGTTGGGCAGGCACGGGGGCCTGCCCCTACAAGCCGATGGCTCGATTGTGAGTGAAACTGGGAGCTTGGCAATGTCTTTTCGATTTTACACCAACCTGCTCTCTCAGGCCTCGCGGACCGCCGCGTCCGGCATTCTGCTGGTCGGCCTGTTGCTGATCGGGTTTGGCGCGGTCATCGCCGCGTTCCCCGAGCTGTTCGCCTATCTGGCCGCAGCGGTATTCTTCCTCGCCGGGTTTAGCTGTGCGGTTGTCGCCCTTAAGATCCTCTGGGCTCAGCGGCAATTCGACAAGTCCACCTCTAATGATGACCTGACCGCCTACCGAAAAAACGTCCGCATCCACACCGGCGACCACTACGAGCCCTGACCCGCCCACTCCCCCGCCCGCCCTCCGGCCAGCCTAGCCGCCTCGAACAAAGCACCCAAAACCGTCAACTCTCCGCGTGAGTCCGTAGTGCACTGGCCACGCCAATCTGGTGGGCGGCTTTGAACCACTCTGCCGGGTGCCAGACTTGCGCTCGCGTAGACATGCGTGATTTGACCGACAAGACATGCTTACGCAAGCGTAAGCATGGCACCCAGTCGAACATTTTACCAAGACCATCCGCTATTTAGGGATAGCCGGAGTAGTAGGGTGTGCCGTGCACACCTTCTCCATAAGGCGATTTATGGACTCCTATATATGAGATATGCCCCTAAAGCTTGACTTAAGGGTTGACTCCGGCCTGCCCGTCTGTTGGAGGTTCCTTACGCTCGTCCGGCGGGTGGAGCGTCGCGAAACTGCGGTACAGCAGCAGGTCGTAGATGATTTTCAGCCCGCCGGCCAGAAGGAACGGCGCGTTCAGCAAGGCCGCATGGCTCAGCAGCAGGCCGGCGAGCGCGGGAGAGACGGCCGCACCGGTCGTGCGGGCCACGCCGGTAATGCCTGCCGCCGCCGAGCGCTCGTCGGGCTGAACAACCGCCATGGTATACGACTGGCGCGTCGGCACATCCATTTGCGAGATGCTGAACCGCAGCAGGAGAAGCAGGATCGCCAGCGGCGCGGTGGGCATAAGGGGCACGAGAATCAAGAGGACATTGGACGGTAGATGGGTGAAGACCATCGTATTGATGAGACCGATTTTCGACGCGACCCACGCGGCCACCAATGCGGATGCGCCGGCGAGGAGGTTGGCGGTGAAGAAGATGCCGCCCAGTGCCGCCAGGTCGATGCCGAAGCGGACGTGGAACCAGTAGGCCGCAATACTCTGGATGATGAAACCGCCGCCAAAGGCATCCAAGGCAAACAAGGCGGAGAGCTTCAGCACCACGCGGTGCGAGCGACCCAAGCCCCAGCGCATGGGCACCGATGAAGCCTCGTTGTTATCCCTGCCAACATGCACTTCCACCCTGGGCGACAGCCGCGTGAACAGGATCGCCAGAAGAAGACCCAGGAAGGCGTACGCCCCCACCACGATCCGGTATGCCATCAGCGGCGTCGATAACGCTCGCAGAAGTGCTTGAGTCAGCAAGCCGCCCGTTAGCGCGCCCGAGGCCGTGGCCAGAGACCCGATCAGGGCGTACCAAGCGAGGACCTCCGTCCGGTGCCGGCTGGGGACAACATGGCACAGGCTGGCCTGTTCAACGGAGAGAAAGGGCCCGACTTCATTGCCGCTGGGGCTGATGACGCCGATGGTCGCCGCGATCAGCAGCAGGAAGAAGTTGCCGCTCGTCGCAAACACGATTCCGGCAAAGATCATCAGGACCGCGCCAACGACCAGCATGCGCCGGCGGCCGAGGCGGTCGGCCCGGGTCGTGAGCCACAGGGAGACGGCCGTGTCCCCCACGAGCGTCAGCGTGAGCAGCAGGCCGATGCGGGTGTTGCTCAGACCGATCCGGGACAGGTAAAGCATGAGGATGACGGAAATCAAGCCATATGCGTACAGCCGGAGGCAGCGGGTGGCAAACAAGAGCCACCCATCGGACGTGAGCGTGCGTAGCGCGGGAATGCGAGGCAGCAGGAGAGGCATGGCTATTTGAAGGCCCCATCCACCTTACCGTTGTTGACCATCGCCTGGCAATAAGCGTACAGGGCGTCATAAACGATCCACTCGGCCTTGTTCTGCTCCAGGTCGTCCCGGAAGCCCAGGTGGCGGAAGCCTTCGGCGACGGCATTGAGTCCCGCCGACTCCGGCTGGTGCCATCGCGAGTTGTCGGTGTCGGCTCCGTTGACGATTTTGGCCAGCAGCACAATCGCCGGGTCTTGGGCCAGGTTGTACTTCTTCACGATGGCATCGAAGGAACACTCCTGCCCGTGGTGGCCCAGTTCCACATTCGGCACGTCATAGGGCACCGCTTCCAGCCGTCTGGCCTCGTCCATCACCTTCTCGGCAGGGACGAAGAGGAACTCGGCCTGGGCGTCGACGAACCGCCGAATAAGCCAGGGGCACGCCACCCGATCCACCTTCACATGCTGGCGTGTAATCCATTTCATGATTACCTCTTTTTCTCTCATTTGCGCAGAATCGACTATGACCGCGTGAGCACATACGCCAGGAGTCGAGGATGGTTCGCCTTTTCTTTGCGCCTGTGCTGGTCTGCACAATAGAGGAATCGGTGAGCCGAGCCCGCTCTACTACACCGACCACCTCAATTCGGTGGGTATGGCACACGTGTTGTCGTCCAGGGGTTGCGCGGCTCGTTTCGTCCAGCGGTGGCGTCGACCGGCGCCAGCGCCGCTACACGCCCAACGTAACCGCAACGAGCCTCGCAACCGCTCGCCGGACACAAGATACAGGGCGTACGCCATCGCACCCACAGCCTTAGAGTAGCCCGCTTAGCAGGGTGTGCCGCGCACACCTGCTCCATTAGGCGAGTTATGGACTCCTATATATGAGATACGCCCCTAAAGCTTAACCTAAGGGCTGACCCCAGCCTCCCCCTTTCAAGCCAAACAAACCTTGTTCCTGCCACTTCAGAATAACAGTTGTTACGAAGTGCAAGCAAAACTGTGCACCGTCCTTGAGATCGCTTGCAGAGAGCTGTTCTGCGGTCTCGGCGATTCGTCTATATGTGAGGAAATCAATTCTGTACTCTTCAAGGAATTGCATTCCTGTGGCGGCTTGCCCCCATTGAACAATTGCTCCACGTAATTCGCGCGCGAGATCGTAATGGTCGGTGTCCCTGTATTTCTCAACGTACTCTTCCCTTAAAACTTTCCTTAGCTCTTCAGACGCGCCCCAGTATCCTGTCAGCATACCCGCTGAGTAAAAGACATCAGCCTTGTCAAAGGTCGCTGATATGAACGCGTCGTCACACAACTCTATGCACTGTCTAAACTCTGCCTTTCCGAAGGCTTCATCCGCTATCCGCACCTGTTCTTTCAGTTTCTTATCATCAATCAACTCCGAGAGACAGAGTTTATCGTAGGATATGCTAAATACCTTGTCGCAAACCTCGATCAAGAAGTCTTCTGCGTAGCCCTTGTACTTGATGACAGAATCTAATGAGGGAATATCCCCGGAATGCTGTATGGCGTTCCTCAATCTATGCAGGCTTCTCATCTGCTCTATTAAGGCTACGCCATCAAGCTGCCCTAAAAGCTGCTCAATGTATTTCTCTGGCACTTTGCCTTCTTTGATAACGGCACATCTTAGAATCATTTCAATGGCATTATCAAAGTGATGGACTGCTACCATTCTGCTTACATCATCTTTGTGTAAAGCATGCGTGCAGCCATGTAAATAAAGGCTCTTGGCTAAGACTAATTGCCTGATCTGTGAACCGCTCACTCCCATTTTGGATAATCCCAATCGCTAAATCGCTTTGATCCCTTGAATTCGGGGGACACCTTACCTATTTCCCGGCGCGCGTTCGGTGCACATGGGGGGTTAGTCATCACCTTTTACGCAGTCATTGTGTATAAATCCCCTAAGGGCCATTCCTTTCTCGAAATGCGAGACATGCCAATACGGCCCATCTCCACTCAAGCCCTCAACTCGGTAGTCGGTATCAATCTGCGTCATACCGGGGGGCGTATGTCCCTTAACCTGCGAATTCTTGTCTGCTTTCCCATAAATCGGGACATCCTCTTTAGTTAGGTTCAAGCAGTACTTCCCTTGATCGGCCCATTTGGCCGCTTGCCGAGTTCGATCGATGGATAAGATTACATCAAGCGTGGCGGAGAATATGTAGTCGATCTTATCGCATAGAACCTTCTTATCCAGCTTGCCAAACTCGTGCTTTACGACCCATGTTCCATTCTTGGTCTTGTAGACCTGCGGCGTAAGCCGCCAGACGTTCCAGTAAGCAGTGTTATCGGCACCTTGCGATAGAAGCTTCTGATTGACATTGGTGTGGTCGCAAACGATGAAATCCGTAGGATCTGCGACGTACTCTTCAATATACTGCTTGTTCTGTGCGTAGTGGGGAGCGTCCGTTAGCCACAGCGCTGCCAACAATCCGACCGGATTTCCGTCTTTGTAAGCCGAAATATCGTAATGCTGTTCGACTTCCAGAAATAGTGCCTTGCGGCAATTGATCGCGCAGTCTTCCAACTCGCCCGCTTCAAGAGCCTTCTTTGCTTCAAGCAAGACTGTCTTAGTCTCTCCATCACGAAGCAGATCGATAGCACTGACCGTAGAGAACGATGCTCCAAGAATCGAGGCGGAAACCTCGTCAAAGAATTCCCGAACCGCCACAGCGATTCGCTCACACTCGTCCCTCGCGGGCTGGATTCCATGGTGTTTGGAAGCAATGCGAACTCGGTTCAACTGAAGCAATTTGCTCTTGAAGGGCAACTTCTTTGGCGAAATTTTGGCGTCGATCTCCACAAAGTACTTGTCGAATTTAGTGTTCTGATCAATGGCGGCACCGATGTGGTCGGCCACCGCGATGAGAAACGACTCGGCCGCATCCTGGAAAAGATTGACCGCAGAGAACAAATGCATGTCATTCGCAGAACGAAGGCTCGCGGACCCAAGCTCATAAAGATGCCGAGCCAAACTGAGTCGCCGTACGGTTTCGATATCCATCTTAATTCGCCGTGATGACTAACAATAACTAGATTGACCCGCACGAGATGCGGGACTTCGGTTTCCTGCCCGCATGAGACGCCATGGTAACCAGCCTTCCGCCGACGATGACTCTTGAGCCATCAATCTGCTGCATTGAACTGGCCCCCTTGTCACGGCGTCTTATGCGGATCGGCATGTGCACCTCCAACATCCGGTTCTCACTTGCTCACGGCCGGAATCGTAGCATGGCCGGTCGGGCAGGTCAAGCGGGGGGAAAAAAAGGAAAGGAAGGTGAGAAGGGGACATTCTACTTTTCTACGTTCCCGGGGGAAGAGGCGCATCTCGTGGAAGTCCGCATGGGCTGAAGCCATCCTGAAGAACTGATCCACAGATTTCCCAGCCCGGCCTTCGGCCGGAACCAATTGCGTTTTTCGCTTTGGGGCTACCAGCAGGTTGGGGGCAGCGGATCGCGGATCACGCTGAGCGGGTACTCTCTGGCTGCTGGTAGTCTGCCGTGCGTTAAACGCCGTGTTCACCTCTGACATAAAATGCGCCCACGCAATGACTTATCAGACAGCCGCAGAATTATCTGGAAAGGATTTTCAGTTGTTACGAGTTAGTAGCGCAGATTTGACTGTCTGAATCTGTGAAATCTGGGCAATCTGCGGACGATCTCTTGAGCTTTCGTATGGTTGGCGTATCTCGCGGTTAAAGGACGGTGGGCACAGCCCACCCTACGCTGTCACTCAAACCACGTAAACTCCCGTGTGACAAGGCCTTATCACTTTCTATCAGTGACAAATGAAATGCCTGCATGGTCTGGAATTTCGCTTGACGGGCAATCCGGGTTATTGTATGATAATAAAGCAACTGAATGGCGAATCATTAATAGCTAATAGTGAATCCGGAGGGTTTGATCATGACTGGTGAAGCTCACATCCTCGCCCAACGTCGAGATTGCTTCGTCACTGCGCTGCTCGCAATGACAGGAAGGGGTGGGCACAAAAGGCCAATTGTGCAAAACAAAGCCAATTTCGGAGTGTTCACATGAACGATTAACCATCGGTCACGAAAAGGGTTATGTAAAAAGGATACGAA
>Ga0315291_10001474_pt1 | contig 31451 bp, 29 predicted proteins | sample YL17G12_20_MG_FD_203070 | JGI IMG/M metagenome (GOLD analysis project Ga0315291, IMG submission 203070) | Sediment microbial communities from Yellowstone Lake, YNP, Wyoming, USA - YL17G12_20 | ecosystem: Environmental > Aquatic > Freshwater > Lake > Sediment | place: USA: Wyoming | collected...
CGGCGCACACGGCGCATACGGCGATCAGCGGGAGCACGACCCAGCTGCTCATCGGGCTCCGAGCGCGAGGGTCATGCGGAAGAAGGAAAACCTGCGGCAGCGGCCGCCGCCGCTCACTTTGATCGCGCGCTTTTTTCCATCAGAACGGAAACCGAGCCGCCCGTAAAGCCTCACGGCCCCGTTATTGTCCGCTTCCACGTCGAGCACGATCGCCTGTGCACCTTCGCCGGCTGCCTGCCTTTGGGCATGGCCGATCAGGAGGGCGCCGATCCCCCTGCCCTGAAACTCGGGGTACACGGCGACGTTGCTGAGGTAGAACTCCCGGGGGGCGACGAACGACACCGCGGTGCGGGCAGCCATCAGACGGCCAAGGCGCGCGAGAATGCCGGGCCCCAGCGCCATGAAGAGCGCGGCGCCGGTGCGCGGATCCTGGCCCGCTTTTTCACGGCCCGTGTAGCCCAGGAGCATCCCCGCGACCGCGTCTTCCGTCTCGGCGACCCAGGCGTGCTCGTGGCTGAACAAGGTGCCTCTTCCCGCGGCGAGACGCTCGAGTGCGCGCGCGATGCGCGGGCCGAAAAGGGCGGGGAGGAACTCCTCGGCCGAGGCGAGGGTCAGCCTTCCGATGTGCAGGGCGTCGTTCGGGGTTGCCGGGCGGATGCTCACTTCCGTCACTGCTGCTCTTTGCCTCCGAAATCGGGGCAGGCTGGATTTTTTTCGAATCTCGTCTCTCTGTATCCGGATCGCCCGGTTCTTGAGAAGTGAGCAGAATCTATTGCTGATGTTGGCACGCCTCCTCGTATTTTGCCGTCATGGCAATCGACTGCAGCGGGTGCGGCAGAGCAGTTCTTGATTCTATGGAGTGTGTCTTTTCAGCGCAACGGAATGCCGGCCGTGAGCGGGCTCTCGCGCTTGGACCCGCTTACGATCTTCCTGCCATTGATGAACACGTATTCGATGCCCGAGGGCGCCGCACTGGGTCGCTCTGCGGTCGTGTTGTCCGCCACCTTCTCCCAGTCGAAGACGACGATGTCGGCGGCGAGGGACTCCCGCAGGAAGCCCCGATCCACGAGGCCGAATCTCTCGGCGGCGGCCCCGCTCATCTTCCGCACGGCCTCCTCCAGCGTGATCAGGCGCCTGTCGCGCGCGATCTGCAGGAACCGGGGGAATGACCCCGGCGAGCCGGCGCCCGGCGAGCCCGCTGAGAAAAGTGAGGCGGGATGCCGCGCGAGTGCCTCCAGTATCCTGTCCGTCCCGCACCGCTCGATCTGGATGCGCGCGGCGCCCGCGGTGCGCCGAGTGATTTCGACGAGCGCATTCGCGGGGCGCATCCTGAGCAGCCGGGCGATCTCCGCGAGGCTCATCCCCGCGTACTCGGAGAGCTCGGCGTCTCCCGCTTCGCTCAGCGTGACCTCGCTGGCTCCGATGCCCAGCCGGCGCTCCAGCCGGTGCAGCTCCTTGCCGAGCCTGCCGAGCAGCCCGGCCTCTTCGAATGCGCCCGGCAGCCGGGCGATGAACCACGGCGGAAGGAGCAGGCCGATGGAAAAGTCGCAGCGCGCGCGCGGGGTGACGTCGAAGCGCACGTCAACTCCGTCGGCGATCGCCCTGTCGATGGCCCGCAGCGCGGGCTCGCATGTCCGCCACGTCCTTGGTCCGGCGAAGAGCAGGTGCGAGACCTGAAGCCGAATGCCGGTCTGCCGGGCGAGGTCGAGCGCCTCCCGAAGGGCGACGAGGTTCTGCGGCTCGCCGAAGGGGCGCGACGGGACGCCGGGAGCGAGGGCGGAATACGCGCGAAGGTGGGCCGCGAGGAGCTTCCCCTTGCGCCGCACGAGGAGCGCGATCTCCTTCAGCTCTTCTGGCCGGGCGGACGCCCCCGGGGATTGCTGCAGCCCGAGTGAGACCCCGCGGGCTCCCTGATCCATCGCGCTCTCCAGCAGCCAGAGCAGCTCCTTTTCCTCGTACGGGTGAAGGGGCGACGGACCAAGTCCCCGGATGGAGGCGCGCGCCGAGCCGTGCCCGGCGAGGATCGCGAGGTTGGCGCAGGTGCCCGAGTTCGCCAGCCTGTCGAAGAGCTCCCCGACGGTGTCCCATGGCGGAATGGGCATCGCGTACGGCATCGTGGTCTGCACCTGCGCGCGGAATGTCGACTTCTGCCGGAACCCCGCCGCGGAGCTCCCGCAGGAGCCCCCGACGACCGTCGTGATTCCCTGGGCCACGACGGGCTGCTTCAGCTCCTCCCGGGTCTTCGGGGAGGCAATCACGTCCAGGTGGGAATGCACGTCGATGAATCCCGGTGCGACGACCATCCCCGCGCAATCGATCGCCACACCCGTCGTGCGGATCGGCTTCTCGGATATCCTGTGGATCCTGCCTGCCCTGATCAGGAGGTTCGCCGCGCGCGGCGCGCCGCCGGTGCCGTCGACGAGCAGGCCGTTTCTCAATAGAATGTCGGGTGAGCGTTTTTCGATTTTCTCCGCCATGGCTCGAGCCCATTGATATCACGTCGGCCCGAGAATTGACAGACTCCGGGCAAACGCGCATGGTGGTGAGGCCATGGTCGTCGTCGTGGGTGCCGTCAGCATCGATCTCGTCGCGGTGCGCGAGAAGTTCCTCGACGGCACGTCCAACCCCTCGGACATCCGCATGGGTCTCGGCGGTGTGGGCTGGCGGGTGTTCAGCAGCCTCGAGGCGCCGAAGCTTTTCATCACCGCCCTCGCCTGCGATCCCATTTCCCGGTTCGCGCGCGAGGCGATGGGGGAGGAGGGAGAGGTCGCCGTCCAGGAGATCGGCGACAAGGAGGCCCGGCCCCCCCTGTATCTCGCGCTGATGGAATCAGGGCGCCTGAAGGTGGCCGCCTCGGACTTCCGCATCGTCGAGCGCGGTCTTGACCTCGCCTTCGTGCGGCGTCGGATCGGATGCCTGTCGGCCGGAGATTTCCTCGTCCTCGATGCGAACCTGGCCCCGTCCCTGCTCGCCGCGCTCGTGCAGGAATACGCGGCAGCCGCCCGGCTCGTCTTCGAGCCGGTGTCCGTGGAGAAAGCCGCCCGGCACGCCGCCGCTCTCCATGACCTGTTCCTCATGAGCCCCACTGTCGAGGAAATGGATGCGATCGCACCGGGGGGAGGGGAAGCCATCGCTTCGTTCATGGAAGCTCGGGGGATCGCGAACATCCTCGTGACCCGCGGCCGATCGGGAACGAGCCTATACTGCGCCCCAGACGCCGGCACGGCCGAACGGGAAGATTTCGCGCCGGGGCGCCTCGTCGATGCGGGCGACACGACGGGAGCGGGCGACCTGCTTCTCGCCCATCTGCTGAGCTGCCTGCACCGCGGGATGCCGATGCGCGAGGCGGTTCACTCGGCCATGGAGGCCGTGGAGTCGGTCCTGGGGGAGGGAGCCCGATGAACGAGTACCTCCGCCTGTCCGTCGAGGTTTCCGAGGCGTTGGCCGCCGGACAGCCCGTGGTCGCCTTCGAGTCGACGATCATCAGCCACGGAATGCCCTACCCCCGCAATGTGCAGACCGCGCTCGCCGCCGAAGCGATCGCCCGAGAGGCCGGGGTGATCCCCGCGACGGTCGCAGTGCTTGACGGCAGGATCGCCGTTGGCCTCGACCGCGGCGAGGTGGAGCGCCTCGGGACGGAACGGGGCCTGCTGAAGATCTCGCGTAGGGATCTGAGCGCCGCGCTCGCCATGGGCAGGAGCGGGGCCACGACCGTGAGCGCGACAATGCTCGCCGCGCGCATGGCCGGCATCGGGCTGTTCGCCACCGGCGGCATCGGCGGCGTGCACAGGGGGGCCGCAGAGAGCTTCGACATCTCCGCCGACCTTTCCGAACTGGCCTGCACGCCGGTATGCGTGGTGTCGGCGGGCGCAAAGGCGATTCTCGATCTGCCCAGGACGCTCGAAGTTTTGGAAACGCTCGGCGTGCCGGTCATCGGCTACCGCACCTCCGAGTTCCCCGCCTTCTACTCGCGCTCGAGCGGGCTTCCGCTGGCTCTGAGGGCTGACACACCCGCCGAGGTCGCGTCGATCCTCCGTGCGCACGGGGCCCTCGGGCTTCCGCAGGGAGTGCTCGTGGCGAACCCGATCCCGGCGGAATGGGAAATCCCCCGCGCGAGAATGGAGGAGCACATCGCCCGCGCTCTCTCCGATCTTGCTGCGCGAGGCGTGAGGGGCAAGGAGGTCACACCCTTCCTGCTCTCCCGGATCGTCGAGCTCACGGGCGGAGACTCGCTTGAGACCAACGTGCACCTCCTCCACAACAATGTCAGGCTGGCCTGCGAGATCGCGCGGGCCTGAGGAGAGGTCCAGGAAGCGGCCCGGGGAGCGGCAGGGAGGGCGCATCGAGGCCGTTGACCAGTACCGTGGTCTTGCCATCGTTCTCATGGTGATCGCCAACCATCTCGCCGACATCGCGGCCGGCTCTCGCGCGACGGGTTGCTGCGGGCGTACGGCCATTTCATTCGCCGGTGGCTCGCCCTGCCGCTCCTCGCCTTGGGGCCGGGAAGCTCATTCTGGCCACCGCAATCGCCGATCTGCTCCACCTCGGCAGAAAGGACCTCTTCGCGTGGGCGAGCCTGGCCGCCCTCGCTGCCGGCATCGCTCTGGCCTTTCTCGTGCCTGTCAGCAAGAACCGTGTGTCGGCGAGCTACGTCCTCGTGAGTCTCGGGGCGAGCGGCGTTCTGTTCATGGGGTCCGGCTCGCAGTCGAACGCCTCGGCGTGCGTCCGGCGTTCCTCTCCTGGTGGGGGGCCAACCCCCTCCTGCTCTACATCGGGCACTACCTGCTGCTGGCCGTTTTCGTGCTGCCGGGAATCCCCTGGTGGCACGTGGAGGCCCCCCTGCTCCTGGCGGCGGCGCAGGCGGCATTCCTTTTAGGTGTGCTCACACTTTGCGCGTCTCCCTCTGACGGGCGCACCGTCCTCCGAGCTGCACGGACGACGGATGAACCGCGGTTCGTTGTCGTAGGAGATCGCGATCTATGAAGGCCATGAGAGCTGAAGACCTGGACGTTCTCTTCGACGAGGGAAAGGACATCTCTGCATACCTCAATACGGCGGCTGCCCGGCGTTCGGGTCATGAGCAGAAACGCGTCAACGTGGACTTCCCCGTATGGATGGTCGTTTCGCTGGACAGGGTAGCCGCGAAACTGGGGATCCCTCGACAGTCTCTGATCAAGGTATGGATCGCAGATCGGCTGGAATCTCGAGCAGCTCGCGCCGGCGCGCAAAGGAGCAAGAAGGGAGCAGTCCGAAGCTCCCGCAAAAGGTGAGCCTTCCGTCACGCGAAGAAGCGAAAACGCTTACAGCTGGGCGAGGTGATGCTCAATGTGCGTGATGTAGCTCTCGATCACCGCCCCAAGGCTCACGGGCTCCTTGTCCCCGATGCGGCATGGCGTGGCCATTCCGGCGGCCGGGATCCGGCTCACCACGTGGGCGAGGTGAGCGTTCAATGCGCTCCACAGCTCGACCAGACCCTTCCAGTCCTCGTGCGCATAGTCCTGGACCGCGACCCACTTCTCCTGCTCATAGCCGGGAAAGGCGAGCTCGGTGGAGAGCTGGGCGCGCACGAAGCGCTGCGCGTTGTTGCCGGCCGAATCGATGAGGTGGCCGAGGACCTCCTTCGCGCACCATTTCCCGGGGGAAGGCGCGCGCGATATGCCGGGCTCGCTCATTGCCCGAAGCCGGCCGACCTCGCGGTCGCGGATCGCCAGAATTGCATCGTGCGATGTGTTTTTCATGCTGCATGCCTCCGCATCCACTCCACCACGTACGAGATGACCTCGTCCTTTTCCGGCTCGAGGTGAAGCTCGTGGTACAGGCCATCCCAGGTCTTGAGGGTGACGTCGCCCGTGAGTCTGCCGGCAAACGCGACGGTTGCCGCCGCGTCGACGATTCTATCCGCCGTGCCCTGCATGATGAGCAGCGGCAAGGGGAAACCTCCTCCCTGGAGCTCGAACCACTGTCCCCATTCGATGATGTCCCAGCCCAGCCTTGTCGAGACCTTGCTGTGATACAACGGGTCCTTGCGGGCCGCCTCCACGACGTGCGCGTCACGGGAGAGCGCTGTCAGGTCAAGGGGGCTGTTCAGGGTCATCGAGGGAAGGAGGTTGCACATCAGCTTCGCAACTGCCACTTTCCACGCGGGGGCGGGCTGCGCCAGCCGCAACAGGGGGCTGGAGGCGATGACACCGGCACTATCCGGTGATGCGGTCATGGCGTATCTGAGGGCCATCGCTCCTCCCATGCTGTGACCGTAGAGGAAAATCGGCACCCCGGGGCAGCGCCCCTTGGTTTCCCGAATCAGGAGCCCGATCGTGTCGAGGATCTCGACGCACGAGGAGTGGCCCCGTTTTCCCTTCGTCCTGCCGTGACCGGGCAGATCGACCCCGCACACCGCATACCCGGCCTCGGCGAGGCTGCTGCCCACATGCGCGTATCGCCCGGTGTGCTCGCCATGACCGTGCACGAGTGCGATCGCGGCACGCAGCTTTCCCTCGGGCGCCCAGGACTGCGCAAACAGCTCTGCGCCGCTGCCCAGTTTCAGCACAAACTCCTGGTGAACCATTGTATCCTCCTTCTGTCCCGCCCTACTTGCCCATGAATCCCAGAAAATCCTCCCTCTTCACATCCTTGAGGACGTGAGTGTCGCCCAGGGCGATCCAGAGGGCCGGGTTGTCCCTCAGATACGCACGGGCGACCCGCACAACCTCTTCGGAGCCGACGGCGGCGATCCTGTCCATCATGAGCAGGTAGTCGCGGTAGTCGCCCTGGTAGACGATCGAGGAGGAGATCTGGGAGGCGACGGAGATGTTGGTCTGCTGGCTGGAGTAGAACCTGGTGATGAACTGCCGCTTGTAGAAGGGGAGGGCTTCAGCGATGGGGACATACACCCCCTTCTGCGCCTTCACGTCGATCTCCTTGCCGATTCCGCTCTTGCCCTCGGCGGACGCGGACACCTTCCCCGACAGGCACTGCCCCCGCAGGAGCACCGCGATCGCCTCGTCCACGTACTCCTTCACCTTCCCAGGCACGGAGGTCTGGTAGACGGTGATGTCCCCGTAGCTCGCCGTGAACCCGTGGACGGTGGACCACACGCTGTAGCAGGCCCCGTGCTGCGTGCGCACGATCTCGAAGAGCAGGTCGTCGAGGAGGCTGAAGGCGACAAGCACGGCAGGGTACTCGGGGCTGTCGGGCGAGGGCAGGGCGAAGTCGCCCCGCACGTAGGCCGTCCCTTCCGCCTCGTCGAATGGCTCCACGACGAGGTCGGGCTTCACCGCCCCCGCGAATGAGGGGACGGGAGGTCTCGCGAAGGGTTTCCGCGGAATGGCCCCGAAGGTCGCGTTCAGCGACTTGAGCAGCTTTTCGGGCTCGAAGTTGCCAACGGCGACAAGGATGAGCCGGCCCGAGCTGACCGAGCGCTCGTAGTATGACTTCACGTCATCGAGGGTGATCGATTCGAGCGACCCGCCCGCGCCGTCCCACGAGGCTGCATACGGGTGTCCGTAGAAGAACTCCTCGTGAAGCAGCCGCACGGTCCGCTGCCACGGGTCGTTCTCCGCCTCCTGCTTGGCGACCTTGAAGTCGTTCATGACCCGGGGGAACTCCTCCGCGTTCCACGCGGGATGGAGGAAGGCATCCGCGAAGACGGCGAAAAGCTCGTCGAAATACGAGTCGACGGTGATGAGGTCGAAGGAGGTCGCGTCGAAGGATGAGTACGAGGGCCCGATGGATGAGGACTTCTCGAAGAGGATGCGCTGGAACTCGGGATAGGGGTAGCGTGCCGAGCCGCGCGTGAGCATCCGCAGGGTCACCGCCTCGAGTCCCGCCTTCTCGACGGGCGTGAGCGAGACATGCCCCAGCAGCACTGCCTTCACGGTGAGAATCCGGTTCGTCGTGCTGCGTTTGATGACGACGGGGATGCTGTTGTCGAGGGAGGCGAGGGTGAAGGAGGGAAGATTCTCCGCGGCGAACGCATTGAGGCCGCCCGCCTCGATGGCCTTCTGCTGCCGGGTCAGCTCGAGGGGCTCCGCGCCCACGCGAATGCCCGTGCACACGGTCACGAAGGGGATGAACAGGACAGCCGCTATTCGAACGATGGTCTGGCGCATGGTCGTTCTCCTCACTTTCCCGCCCACCAGAAGGCGTTGTCCCTGGTGATCACGGAGAAGCCCGCCTTCTCGGCGCCGGCCTGCTCCCGGGAGAAGTCCTTCGGGTTCATCCGTGCGGCGAGGACGCTCGTGCGGGAGACCACGTAGTCGGAGAGGAACTTCCTGAGCTGCGGGAAACCGGCCCGCTTGAGGTTTTCCACGTACCCATCGTAGTAGGCCGTGCTCGCCGAGGCCCACCAGAAGGACAGATCCGAAACGAACCCGTCCACCGTTTCCCGCTGGTAGATCCGCTCGTCGGCCAGCTTCGATTTCAGGATTTCATAATCCTTCGGGCTGAAGTAGGACTGGTCCGAGGCCATGGCAGCGACCTCCTCGGCGATGGCCTTCTTCAGATCCGCCAGCCGCTCGAAGGTGCTCTTCGGGGAGGAGACCAGCATGTAGGTGGAGAAGCTGATGTACCCGCCGTCGCGCTGCGTGGAGTACGAAGCCCACAGGTACTCTTTCTTGTACAGGTCGGGGACCTTCGACCAGATGCGGGCCTTGAACCTTCCGTTGGGGTCCTCGAGGAACTTGCCCCAGACATCCGCCGCATAGGTCGCGCCGGGGTCGGCGAGCACGTCGGGCCCTCGGAACAGGATCTCCACGAAGGCGACGCCCTGGTACATCTGCTCGTCGGGATAGACCAGGAGCGCGTCCTTCTGAGCGGCGGGATGAGGCGGCGGGGGAGAGGCCCATGGGTCGCCGCGTCTTTGCCAGTTGCCGAAATGCCTGCGCACGGCTGCCTGGACCGTCCCCGGGTCGACGTCGCCGCCGACGAAGAGGGCCGTGTTGTTCGGCACGTACCAGGTGTCGCGGATGTTCTGCATGACCTGGACGGTGGCCGCGCGGACCGACTTCTCCGAGCCGACCACGTCCCTGCGCCAGGGGTACTTCCAGTACAGGGCCTTGTCCACCGCGGACTCGAAGACGGCCGAGGGATCCGCGAGGGAGCCGCGGACCTCGTTCGCCACCACATCCTTCTCCGTTTCCAGCTCCGACGGCTCCAGCAGGGGATAGCGCACCGCGTTGGCCCAGAACTCTATCCCCTTCTCGACCCTGTCGGAGGGCACCGTGATGTAGTAGGTGACGGCCTCGGGGCTGGTGCTCCCGTTCCAACTGGCAACCCCGAGCTCCTTCATCGCCGCTTGGAACTCGGTCTGGCTGCGGTAGACCCGGTTGCCCTTGAAGAGCATGTGCTCGTACAGGTGGAACAGGCCGGCCGTGTCGGCCGTCTGGGCGATCGAGCCGCAGCGGAAGGTGATCTCGATGCGGGCGAGAGGCACGACGTGGTTTTCGAGGATGAAGAGCTCCAGGCCGTTGTCGAGGTCGACTCTCCGGTAGTCCGTGACCTCGCGCGCCTGCGGAAAAGCCGCCGGGGCGAAGAGCAGCAGCGCGAGAAGAAGAGCGGTGACCCTGCTCGGGCGGGGAAGAGGTTGCCTCATGACCGCCGATGATAGCGCGCCTGCGGCCGCGGATCAACCCGACGCCGGGCCCGGCGAAGCTTGCGGCCGGCGGGCATTTCCACTATCCTGTTCCGGTATGCCCGTGCAGTGCTGGCTCCAGGATTCGCACGCGAGAGTTTTCCCGACTGGCAACAGGGTCGGGCCTTCAGTTCTCCACATCGAGGCCGCGCGCGGCGAACGGGTCTCGCTGCAGCTGTGCGCCTGCAACGGCTCAGGCGAGGAGGTCGTCGGCGTCCGTGCCGCCGTCGAGCCCGTTGCGGGGCTCTCCACGCGGCTGCGGCGGGTCGGATTCATCCCCCTCCTTCACCCGACGACCGAAACCGAGCCTCGGGACCTTGACTGCCGCGGCAAGGTCCCCGGATTCGTCCCCGATCCCCTCTTCGACGAGGAGGAGGCCGAGATCGCGCGCGGGCAGACGGCGGCGTTCTGGATCACCATCACGGTGGGACCTCGCTGCCCCGCGGGCAGGAAGATTGTGCCGTTCACCGTCGAGAGCCGCGGATCGGTGGTCGGAAGGCTGCACGCCGTGCTCTTCGTGCGCGAGGTTGCCGTCGCCCCGCGCAGAGGATTCCCCGTGGTCCAGACGCTGCGCTCGGACGCTCTCATGGATCGGTACGGCCTCGCCGGATTCGACAATGGCTACTGGGACCTGGCGGGCGCCTACATGGAAGACCTCGCCGCTCACGGCCAGGACGCGGTGAGCATACCAGTCTTCGGGGGTCCGCAGCTGCTGCGGGTGTCTCGGCGCGGCGGGACGTACGGCCTGGACTGGACAGACGTGAAGCGCTACGTGTCGCTCTCCCGTTCCCGGGGGATCCGGTGGTTCGAGTGGCCCTCCCTTCTTGGACAGGGAGACCACACCCACGCGCCTGCCATCTTCGAGGGGCAGGCGGGCAGGCCGCTCTGGGGCCCCCGCACCTCGGCCCTCTCCGCCGTCTATCGGACCTTCCTCGCCCAGTACCTGCCGCGCCTGTCGAGGTTCCTCCACGCGGAGAGGCTCGCCGACTGCTCCCTGTTCCGTCTCTCGGACAGCCCGTGCGGCGCGGAGGCGCCGCCGAGCTTCCGCAGGGCGCGTGAGGTCCTTCGAACGCTCGCACCCTGGCTGAAGACGACGGATCTGGTGAGCGACATCGAGGCCGCCCGCACCGGACTCGTCGACATGCCCGCCGCGGACATGGGGGCTGCCCGCCAGCTGATCCATGAGGGCTTTCCCTGCTTCGCCGCTCTGGGCTCGCATCCCCGCGGCCCCTACCTGAGCAGGTTCATCGACACCCCCCTCGCAAAGGTCCGCATGGGTGGATGGCTGTTCTACAAGTTCCGCATGCGCGGCCTCCTCGGGGGAGGGTACAACGACTGGTACGCCTCGGGCACGCGGACCTTGATCGATCCCTTCACGGAGTCGAGCGGCCGGGCGTGGCCGTCCGTCGCGCCCGGCGAGCCCTTTCTCGTCTACCCGGGTCCTCGCGGGCCGATCGATTCGATCCGCTGGGAGATCTTCGGCGAGGGCCTCTCGGATTATGCTCTGCTCGCCTCTGCCGGCGCGCAGGCCTCGCACCGCCTGCTTTCGGCGATCAGGAACTTTCACAGATTCCCGAAGGACCCCGCATGGATCCGCAAGGCGAGGCACGAGATCTTCAGCCTTGCAACGACGGGCTCCCGCAGCTAAGATCGTTCACGGGACGCGCCGGGAGCGGCGAGCGACCAACAACAAGGAGACACCACAGATGCCTGAGCTCAACCCATTCAAGATCTCGCAAAAGCAGCTGGACAAGGCCGCGGCCACGCTGGGCCTCGACGAGGCGACGCACCAGTTTCTGCGCTGGCCGCAGCGCGAGCTGCAGGTCCGCTTCCCGGTGCGCATGGACGACGGGACGCTGAAGATCTTCCTCGGGTACCGTGTCCAGTACAACGGCGCGCGCGGCCCGACAAAGGGCGGCCTGCGCTGGCATTCCGGCGAAACGATCGACACCGTGCGGGCGCTGGCCGCGTGGATGACCTGGAAGACCGCGGTCGTCGACCTCCCTCTCGGGGGCGGAAAGGGCGGCATCACGTGCAACCCCAAGGAGCTTTCCGCGGGCGAGAAGGAGAGGCTCGCGCGCGCGTACATCCGCGCCGTCGGCCGCTTCCTGTCGGAGACGAACGACGTGCCCGCCCCCGACGTGTACACGACCCCCGAGATCATGGGGTGGATGATGGACGAGTACGAGACCATCGTGGGGACGCACCGCCCCGGGGTCATCACCGGCAAGCCCATCCCCATCGGCGGCTCGGCCGGGCGCGGGGACGCGACGGCGAGGGGCGGCATCATCGTGACCCGCGAGGCGGCGAAGAAGCTCGGCATCGGCCTGAACGGCGCCCAGATGGCGGTCCAGGGTTTCGGCAACGCGGGCCAGCATGCCGCCCTGCTCGGTTCGGAGATCCTGGGCCTGAAGCTCGTCGCCGCCACGGATTCCCGTGGCGGGATCTGGAATCCGAAGGGCATCGACGCGAAGGCCGTGGTGGACCATAAGAACAGGACGGGCTCCCTCGCCGGATTCCCGGGCGCCGAACCGATCAGCAACGAGAAACTGCTCGAGCTCGACGTGACGGTCCTCTTCCCCTCGGCCCTCGAGAACGTTCTCACGGACAGGAACGCTGGGAGCATTCGGGCGAAGATCGTCTGCGAGCTGGCCAACGGCCCGACGACCCCCGAAGCCGACGAGATCCTCGCGGAGAACAACGTCTTTGTCCTTCCCGACTTTCTCGCCAACGCGGGAGGAGTCACCGTGTCATACTTCGAGCAGGTCCAGAACGCCTACAACTACTACTGGGACCTGGCCCTGGTGCACTCGCGGCTCGAAGAGAGGATGACCAAGGCCTTCCTCGAGGTGGACGCGATGCGCGAGCGCCAGGGGGGCACGATGCGCGACGCCGCCTACCTCGTCTCGGTGAGCAGGGTCGCCGAGGCGTGCAAGCTGCGCGGGTGGGTGTGAGCGCCGCGACGGAACACGGCCCGGACGGGTCCCGCCTTCTCGGCAGGACCGTGCCGATCCGGGCCTATAATCTTTTCCGCGCCATCTCGAAGTACCCGCAGCTCCTCCCCCAGATGCGCTCGACGTTCCTCGACGTGCTCGTGGAACGGGGGCTGCTCTCGCGGGAGGAGCTGGCCGCGGCAGCGAAGGCGCGCGTCGAGGCGGACGGCCTGCCGGCGGCCCGGGAGACCCTCGCCGACTACACGGACGCGCTGATCGACATGGCCTTTGCCGAATGGCTCTCCGCCGACGAGGTGGAGAACTACATCAATCTCGTGCGAAAGCGCGACCGCTGCCAGGAGCTGGGCAGGGTCCTGAGCGGCAGCCACGCGACAGCCGAGACGGTCTGGCGCGCGCTGAAGGAGTTTTGCGACATCCCCAAGGGCGAGATCTACATCTCCCCCGAGGAGGCGGAGGGCATCCGCGTGTCGCTTCTGTCCTTCTACGTCTCCAGCCAGCTGCCCTTCCTCGGCATCGCGAAGAAATACGTCACCATCCGCGACATCTCCGCCATTCTCGAGCACACCCTCGGGCACGTCGCCTACCCCGGCAGGCTGGGCGGCAAGGCGGCGGGCATGATCGTGGCCCAGAAGATCCTGCTGCCGATCCTCGCCGGACACGACCCGGATTTCGAACGGCATATCGCGGTGCCCGACACGTGGTTCATCAGCTCGGGGGTCTTCTCGGACTTCATCGACCGCAACGACTTCCACCTCTTCCATACCCACAAGTACCGCGAGCGTGAGGCGTTCGACGCGGAGTACCAGCTCATCGGCGAGCGCTTCGAGAGCGCGAGCTTCTCGCCCGACATCATCGCGCAGTTCCGCCGGCTCATCGAGGAGATCGGTGAGCATCCGATCATCGTGCGCTCCTCCAGCTTCCTCGAGGACAGCTTCGGCCTCGCCTTCTCGGGCAAGTACCAGTCCGTGTTTCTCGCCAACCAGGGCGACGTGGAGGCCCGCCTGGCCGCGTTCGTGCGGGGGGTGAAGACCTCCCTCGCGAGCATGTACGGGCCCGATCCCATCATCTACCGCAGGGATCACGGCCTGCTGGACTACGACGAGCGCATGGCGATCATCGTTCAGAAGGTGGTCGGGCGCAGGCTCGGCGACTACCTGTTCCCGTTCGCCGCGGGGGTGATGTATTCACGCAACTGCTACACCTGGAGCCCGAAGATCCGCAAGGACGACGGGCTGGTGCGCCTGGTCTTCGGGCTGGGCACGCGCGCCGTCGACAGGGTGGGCGGCGACTACCCCCGCATGGTCCCGCTGAGCCATCCGCTGCTGCGCCCCGAGGCCACGGCCGAGCAGATCGCGAAGTATTCGCAGAGGATGGTCGACGTCATCAACGTCGCAAAGGGGACTTTCCAGACCGTCGACTTCCGCACCCTCGCGCGCGAGAGCCGGCACCCCGACCTCTTCCAGGCCGTCTCGATGACGGAGGACGGCCGGCTGCGGGCCCCGATGTTCCGCACGGAGGAGCTCGCCGAGGACTCGATGTACCTGACCTTCGAGAACTTCCTCTCCCGGTCGCCGTTCGTCCCGCTCGCGAAGAAGGTCCTTTCGGTCGTTCAGGCCGCCTACGGGAGGCCCGTGGACATCGAGTTCGCGTGGGACGCCGACAAGCTGTACATCCTTCAGTGCCGCTCGCTGTCGGTGCGCCGCGAGATCGAACGCGTCCTGATCCCCGAGGGGACGGCGGAGGACACGCTGTTCGTGACCCACTCGGGACTGTCCAGCTGCCTGATCGTAAACGTCGAGTACGTCGTGTACGTCGATCCGCGCGCCTACGACCGCCTGCAGACCGTCGAGGACAAGCGGCGGATCGGATGGGCGGTGGGGCAGCTGAACCAGCGCCTCGCGGGCAGGACCTACGCCCTGCTGGGCCCGGGGCGCTGGGGCAGCTGCGACATCAATCTCGGCGTGAGCGTCACCTACTCCGACATCAACAGGACGAGGCTCCTCGTCGAGATCGCCTTCGCCCGCGACGGCTACACACCCGAGGTGTCGTATGGCACCCACTTCTTCCAGGATCTCGTCGAGGCCGACATCGCGATCATGCCCCTGTACCCGGACGCGCCGGGGACCGTGCTGAACGAGGAGTTCCTCGCCCGCTCACCCAATGCGCTTGCCGCCGTCGACCCGGGGCTCGCTGAGCTTGACGGCGTGGTCCACGTCGTGCACGTGCCGTCGGTCCGAAACGGCCAGTACCTCCACGTGTACCTCGACGGGGAAGGGCAGAGGGGGGTGGGGGTGTTCGGGGAGAGGATCGGAGCGGGGGGGCGCCTGGACGATGAAGGTCAGTCTCCCCCCGCTCCCTCGGTCAGTTGATTTCTATGGAGCCGACGCCCGTTTCCACCGAGATTTCCACCCGATTGGCCGCGCTGTCGTAGTCGGCGGACCTGTAGGAATCCCCGACCTTCGGGAAGCGCGAGGTGTCCACGTGGATCCCCGCCAGCGCGCCTCTGATCGAGATGGAGGCCGCCACACCCGCGGGCACGCGGAGCTTCACCGACGCGGCGCCGGATTCCACGCGCACGCGCGTCCTGCCCGCCCTGGCGGGGAGGTCCACGGTCGTTGAACTCGCCCCCGTGCTCACCGAGAGCTCGCGCACCTGCAGGTCGGTCAGGGTGAGCCGCGACTCGCTCGCCCCGGTCTCCAGCGCGAGGGACAGCGGGATGGCGGTGGTGAGCACGAAGTCCCAGCCGAGGACGCCGACGTTCCCGCGGGTCCACGGAAACACGTAGTGCGAGATGTCCCTGTCCTTGACCCTCATCTCGACGGCGAGCCGGCCGCCGTCACGGCTCTTGACCGTCTCTAGTCCGCCGCCGAAGCTTCCCGACAGCAGGTCGCCCGGCCCGGCGCCGGCGCCGATCAGGAGCCTGCCCGCGCCGTGACGGACACGAATCGCAGCTTCCTCGGCCCCATCGAGGGTGACGGCCGCCTGCTCGCGGACCGCCTCGCCCCTGCGCCAGGAGGCCCCCGCGACGATCAGAACGCCGACCGCGATGAGCAGCAGGGGCCAGAACACGTGGAAGATGCCCATGAGGGTGATCGCTCCGAGGACGATCAGGACGACTCCGATGACCCAGTTCCAGCGCACCATGTCACTTCTCCCCCCCGTCCTTGCGCCGGATGAGGGGCCGCAGGACGACGAGCACTCCGATGAGGATCAGACCAATGGCCCACCAGTTGCCGATCGCGGGGAACCCCCCCACGTGGCGGCCGAGCAGCGAGCCGAACACGAAGAACAGGATGGCGCTCACGACGATCGGCGTGCCGCCGTCGACCAGGCCCTTCAGGGGCCTGCCTTCCATCAGCTCGCTGATGAGGACGCCGACGCCGACGAAGCCGGGGATGAGCGCCCAGGCGTAGGACCAGGTGCCCCAGAGGCCGCTCACGTTCTGCCACAGCAGGATGCCTCCGATGCCGCCGATGATGCAGGCCGGAACCGCGAGCCCCGGCGTCCAGCTCACGAGCGCGGCAATCATGAACGCGGCGCCCACCCCGATCACGATCCAGGGCCAGGAGAACGGCGCGAGGATGTTCGGCACGATCCGCGTCACGAGGAAGAAGACCCCCAGCACAATGAGCAGCGTCCCCACCCCGAGGGCGGACCTGGCTTTCGGTTCCATGAGCTCCTCCTTGTTACCTCAGTAATTCAACACCGGCGGTCGTCCAAAGGTACACCGCTCTCGTGAAAGGCAGCCGGGCGATGACCCAGTTGCGCCTCGGGGCGAGGGCGACGAGGTCGGGGCTGCGCGCGGACTCCCTGGCGCGCTTTCGGCTCTCGGGAGAGGAAAGGAACGGCAGGCCTGATCCGCGCCTGTAGTACCAGATCGTCACCCCGTTCGGGGGGGAATCCTTCGGCGGCATGAGGTACAGCCCCGTGAGCGAGTACAGGCCGAAGGCGAGCGCGCCTGCGGCAATGAGAACGATCAGAAAGGCGCGCAGCCCGCGCCGCCCGGGTTTCGGCATGCATTCCCCCTTTCCGCCGGTATCGGCAGGGGAAGTATACCCGCTCCCGCTCCCCGGCGCCAGAGCGGCGCTTGCGCGCCGCTGGGGGGGAGGGGTACACTGGGGGAGCGGAGGCGCCGTATGGAAACTGGCTGGCGGAAGGTCGCCCGCGATTCGGACCTTGTCGAGGGGATCCCCCTCCTTGCGAAAGCAGACGAGGAGGGCATCTACCTTGTGCGGCTCGGCGGGGTCGTGCGCGCGCTCGGCCACGAATGTCCGCACCACCATGACCCCCTGGAGAAGGGGGCGCTGATCGGCGGCGAGGTTGTCTGCCCGGGGCACTTCGCGCGTCTGGATGCGCGCGACGGGAAGCTCATCGCGCCGCCCGCCCTTGACGACCTGCCGACCTACCCTGTGAAGATCGAGGCCGGGGACGTGTGGGTGGGGCAGATCGTGAAGCCGCGCCGACCCGTGCCGGCAGAGGGCGATCCCCGCACGTTCCTGCTCATCGGCGCGGGGGCGGCGGGGAATGCCGCGGCCGAGACCCTGCGGCGCGAGGGATTCGGAGGAAGGATCCTCCTGGTCACCGCGGAGGAGGACGGACCCTACGACAGGCCCGAGCTCTCCAAGGGTTTCATCACTGGAAAGACGAAGCCGGAGTGGATACCGCTGCGCGGCCCGAAGTTCTATGCGGACCAGAGAATCGAGGTCCTCACTGGCCGCCGGGTGACGGGCCTGGACACCCGGAAGAAGGTCGCGCTGTTCGCTTCCGGAGAGCCCCTCGCCTTCGACAGGGCCCTCCTGGCCACTGGTGGGACCCCGAGGAAGCTCGCAATTCCCGGGGCGGAAGCGGACTGCTGCTTCAGCCTGCGCAGCCTCGCCGACGCCCGGGCGATCGCTGCCGCAGCCTCGCAGGCGAGCCGGGCGCTCATCATCGGCGCCGGGTTCATCGGCATGGAGCTCGCGAGCGCCCTCATCGAGCGGGGGCTAGGCGTGACGGTGGTGGCGCCCGACCCGCTGCCTTTTGCCCGAATCGTCGGCGAGCGCGTCGCGTCGCTTCTGAAAACCCGCCATGAGCAGGCGGGAGTGGTCTTCCACCTCGGAAGGACGCCGACGCGGATCACAGGCGGCAGGGGCGCGAAGAAGGTCGTGCTGTCCGACGGGACGAGCCTGGATGCCAATTTCGTCGTGCTGGGCATCGGCATCCAGCCCGCGGTGGAGTACCTGTCGGGCACGGATTTCCTCCAGTCGGGTGGTGTGCCGGTGGACGGGAGGCTTGCGACCTCGCATCCCGACATCTTCGCGGCGGGCGACATCGCGATCGTGCCGGGCGCCGACGGCGAGGCCGAGAGGATCGAGCACTGGGTCGTGGCCGAGCGCCAGGGCCGGCACGCGGCCCGCTCGATGCTCGGCGCCGCGGTCGCCTACGACGAGTGCCCGTTCTTCTGGACGAAGCAGGCCGGCCTCAGCCTGAAATGCGTCGGCATCACGCGGGGCTTCGACGAGATCGTCTACAGGGGCGACGTGGAGGGTGGACGGTTCCTCGCGGGCTACTTCCGAAAGGGGAGGCTGCGGGCTGCCGTCACGGCGGGCATGGTCGGCGCGTGCATCGCGGCGGAACGGGCGCTGCGGGCGGGCGCGCCGGTCTCACGGCGGCAGTTCGCGGACGAAGGCTTCGATATCCGATCAGCGCTGTAGGTCCCGCCTCTATGTCTCGATGGTGATCAGGGCGTCGAACTTGATCATCCGCAGGAGCTGGAGCATCTCGGCGCTGCATTTGCGGATGACCAGCCGGCGGCCCTTCTCGTCGCACTGCTTCTTGAAGTGAAGGATCTTCCCGATGGCCGAGGAGCTGAGGCTCGCGAGGTGCTCGAAGTTCAGGACGATGGTCCGATGGCTCCCCCGCAGGGCCTCGTCGAGCCATTTCTGGAACTCGTTCATGTCATCGCGCGAGAGGTTTCCCTCCGGCACGATCTCCACCTCGTCTGCCGAAATCTCTCTCTTGACGATCATTACTAGCCTTTCTTTTTCCGCCACGGCTGCCCCAGTATAGAGCATCGCCGCCCGGTATGCAACTGTGCGCCCGGCGTGTATACTGGCGGCCCGATGTACCGCGCGGTTCTTTTCGATTTCGACGGAACCCTCACGAAGCCCGGGGCGATAGACTTCGCCGCCCTGCGCCGGCTGCTGGGCTGCCCGCCGAAGGTCCCCATCCTCGAGTTCATCGACTCACTCGGTTCGCCCGAGGCGCGCCGGGAGGCGCACCTCGCTCTGGACGAGTTCGAGCTCGCCGCTGCCCGGGCTTCCGTGCCGAACGACGGCGCCGAAGAGCTTGTGCGCCGGCTGGCGCGCGCGGGAATCGCATGCGGCATTCTCAGCAGGAACAGCCTCGGCTCGATCCGTGAGGCGCTGAAAAGGTTCAGCGAGATCGGAGTGGAGGATTTCCCGGTCATCGTCACGCGCGAGGACGAGGGCAGGCCCAAGCCTCACCCCGACGGCGTGCATCGCGCCGCGGAGCTCTTCGGCGTGGCGCCCGGCGAGATGCTCGTGGTCGGGGACTACGTGTTCGACATCGAGGCGGGCAGGGCCGCCGGCGCCTCCACGGCGCTGCTCACCAATGGCTCCGCCGCCGCCCCGATGGCCGTGGCCGCCGATTTCACGATCGCGACGCTGGGCGAGCTGGACGGAGTGCTCGGCCTTCAGGCCGGCTCGTAAACCTCGAGGGCCCGGGCGATGATGTCGACCGACTGCGCGAGGGTGCCCCTCTCCAATACGTAGGCGATCCGCACCTCGTCACGGCCCTTGTCCGGCGTCGAGTAGAACCCGGCCCCCGGCGTGAGCATGACAGTCTGCCCGTTCCACGTGAAGCTCTGCAGGAGGAACCTGCAGAAGTCCTCCGCGTCGGCCACCGGCAGCCGGGCCATGAGGTAGAAGGCCCCCTCGGGCACATGGAAGAGGGTGCCGGGAATCCTGGCGAGGCCCTCGACGAGCACGTCCCGGCGCTTCCTGTACTCGTCGCGGATCGGGGCGAAGTAGCCCGGGTCCATCCTGTATGCGGCATCCGCGGCGAGCTGGCCGACGGTGGGCGGGCACAACCGCGCCTGGGCGAACTTGTCCACCAGCTCCATGACTCCCCTGTTGTGCGAGACGATGGACCCGATGCGCGCGCCGCACGCGGAGAAGCGCTTGGAGATGGAGTCGATGAGGATCGCGTGCTCCTCGAAGCCCTGCAGGTCCAGCAGGGACGTGAAGCGCACGTGCTCGTCGTAGATGAACTCGCGGTAGACCTCGTCGGAGATCAGGAACAGGCCGAACCTCTCGCACAGCTCCCGCAGGGTCTCCAGCTCGCGGCGGTCGTAGACCACGCCCGTCGGGTTCTCGGGTGAGATGTAGAGGATCGCCTTCGTGCGGGGCGTGATGCAGCGGGCGATCTCCTCGCGCGACGGCAATCGGAAACCCTCGTCGATCGAGGAGGGGATCGGCACCACCTTGGCCGAGATCATGGCTGCGAAGGCGATGTAGTTTGCGTAAAACGGCTCGCGCACGAGGATCTCGTCGCCCGGGTCGCACACCGCTGAAAGGGCGAAGAAGATCGCCTCGCTCCCGCCCACGGTCACCGCCACGTCGCCGGGATCCACGGCGTGGCCGTAGCGCCGGTAGTAGCCGGCGATGGACTCCCGCAGCTGCGGGATGCCCAGCGACGGGCTGTAGGCCAGCACCGGGGCGTCGAAGGAGCGGTAGGCGTCGATGATGGGCTGGGGCGTTCTGATGTCGGGCTGGCCGATGTTGAGATGCGCGATGCGCACGCCCCTGCGCTTGGCGTCGTCGGCGAGGGGGGTGAGCTTGCGGATGGGGGAGAGGGGAACCTCGCCTCCCCTCATCGAGAGGGTAAGCCGTTTGCGTTCCATGTCAGGCGCTCTCTTCGGCCTACGCGTCGCGCACGTCTTCGATGGTCAGGGCGAGGGGCGTGGCCGCGCCCGTGACGATGCCGGCCAGGCGGTCATCCTTGTCCAGCGCCGGGAGGTGGTGGATCTTCTCGCGTCTCATGCGCTCCTTCACGAGCATCGTCGCCTCCTCGACTCACTGTCTTTTCCAATACTACGGGTGCTGCGGCCCTTGGTCAATGCGGCTCGCCCGCCCCATCGGGTGCCCGACCGGCCGCGCAGGGCAGCCGCCCATAGGCCGGCCGTCGCCGCCAGGGACGCGGTCCAGCCGATCGCCTCGGCGAGCGACGGCGCTCCGGTGTACCCGAACAATCCCCGCAGCACGCTCCCGACGCTCCCCTTCTCGTGGAAAGCGGGGAAGCTCCCGTCCGGGCGGACGGCGGGGTTCAGGTCCCACAGCCGTTCGATGATCGGCGGGACGATGCCCGCTTCGGTGAGCTCATGGATCCCCCGGGCGACCAGTCCCGCGGCGAATAGCACCAGGAGGATGTTTGTGACCGTGAAGAACGTCCTCATCCCGACTCGCCGGGAGCCCCGCAGCAGGAGAGCGCCGAGGATGACGGCCGCGGCGATGCCGGCGAGCGCGCCAAGGAGGGCTGCGGGGGCGGAAGCGGAGCCTGCGGCAGCGAGGAACAGGACCGACTCGATTCCTTCCCGGAGGATCGAGACGAAAACGAGGAGGAACAGTCCCCACGCCCCAGGATCCCCGCGGGCGAGCCCAGCGGCGGCCTGCGCTTCGAGTTCCGCACGGGAGCTCCCGTGGGAGCTCCCGTGGGAGCTCCCGTGGCGAGCGACCCAGACGATGACCGTGCTCATCAGGACAGCGCCCGCGAGCATGGTGACTGCCTCGAAGATCTGCTCGGACTTGCCCTCGAATCCCCCGGCGAGCAGCTGGAAGAGCACCGCGCCCAGAGCGCTCGCGGCAATTCCGGCGCCGATTCCAAGCCAGACTGTCGCGCGCCGCTCGCGCTGCCCCGTCTTTTGAAGGAAGCTGAGCACGATTCCGGCCACGAGCACTGCTTCGAGGGACTCCCGGAACATGATGAGGAGAGCGGGGACCATCGTAAAAAGGTAGTAATGCTGACTGAAAGAGTCAACTTCTGGGTGCGCCGCGGCGACCCCGCGACCGCCGGGCCTTGCCGAGAAGCATGGCGACGCGGGCCGTGGCGGGTATCCTCTCGAGGACGATCTTCAGGGAGGCGGTGACGGGGACGGCGAGGATGACGCCGGCCGCGCCCCACATCCAACCCCAGAAGAAAAGCGAAAGGAAGATCACGAAGAAGGACAGGTTGAGCCTTTCTCCCATGATGCGCGGTTCGATGAGGTTCGACACGGCCATGTGCAGGACGGTGAGCGAGGCGGCGATCACCAGCGGCATCAGCATCGTGTCGTACTGCACCAAGGCGATCAGCACCGGCATCACGACCGCCCCGATGGGACCAAGGGCGGGGATGAAGTTCAGCAGGACGGCGAGGAAGCCCCACGTCACTGCGAACTCGACCCTGAAGGCCAGCAGCAGGACGGCGGTCCCGATCCCGATCGCGAGGCTTGCGAGACTCTTGATGCCGAGGAAGGCGCGCAGGTGACGGTCGACGTGCTTGAGCATGATGGGGATCATGCTGTGCCGGGTCGGGAAGACCGCGAGGACGATGCGGATGACTTGGTACTTCCCTAGCAGGAGGATGACGGCGAAGAAGAAGATGAGAACAGCCTCCGAGAGGATGCGCAGCGTCGAGCGGGCGCCGCTCGGCACGAGCGGACCGACCTGCAGGGTGCTGAGCTCCTCGAAGGGATTCACGATATTCGGGATGCCGAGGGCCTTCTCCAGGCCCTCCACGGCGGCCTGCGCCCTCTGGACCATCTCCTGCTGGAACTGGGGGAAGTTCCTTCCGAAACGGGCGAGATCGACGAAGATCAGCAGCCCCAGCCCGAACAGCAGGGCGGCGAAGAACACGATCGAGATGATCGCCGCGGGCCAGAGGGGAATCCGCCGGCGCTGGAGGAGCACGACCAGAGGGTCGATCATGTACACCACCAGCACCGTCAGCAGCAGGGCGATGAAAACCGGGGCGGCGACCCGCAGGGCGGCAGCCACGAGCAGGACCACGATCACGAGAAGGAGCCTCTTCGTCGTCCGCCCGCCGTCGGCTTCCGGCATCACGGACAATCCATCAGATCGTCGGGGCGGTGTCAAGGGTTGCGTCGGGCGCCCCCCCGGGGGTATCATCGTCCTCGGGAGCACGCCATGGCGAAACGCGGGTTCGCGCGCGACGAGTTCGAGCAGCGGCGACGGAAGGAGCACTTCGCCTTCCTCGTCGTGAAGTTCCTGAAGGCCTTCGACTCCTTCTCGGAGATCTACCGCGGGTTCAAGGAAGCCTCGCGCCGGGGCCGTCTTTCGGGCTGCGGGCTGTTCGAGAAGGTGAGGGAGCTGGAGGAGAGTCTCGCCTTCGATCTGAAGGAGAAGGCCCATGCCCTCTTCCGTGCACGCGTTTCTCCGCCCGCGCGCCCCGCCCGCGCTTCCGCGCGCGACACCCGGCGGCAGCTCGCCGAGCTCAAGGCGGCCATCGAGACGAAATCCCTCGACTCGTACATCGGAACCGGCTTCCACCTCCTGCTCATCCTGCGGGAATCCCTCTACCAGATCGAGCGCTACTCACCGCAGTACGAGAAGGAGCAGGAGGAGATCGGGCGCATCGAGGAGCTCGCGCGCGTGGTCGGCTACAGCCTCAGCCCTGCGGAGCGGGGCGAGATGGAGCACATCCGCGCGCTGGGGGACGTCAGCGCGTCGCTGAACGCCGACGCCCAGGACATGGCGGAGCGGATCATCGAGCGCTGCAATGCCCTGTTCAAGGGCACCGCGGAGGTCATCCGCCACATCATGACCGGCTCGAGCGACAACGAGATCCTGATCCAGAACCTGCTGCAGAACCGCGAGCTGATCGAGAAGGTCTACGGGGCGGGAGCCGCGGAGCGCATCTTCTCGGAGCTGTGCAGCGGCAAGACCTTCGCGGGAAAGACAGGGTTGGAGAGGGCGATGGCCTACGCGCGAGGCCACTGCGGCAACACTACGGCAATCCCAGCCTCTTGACCAGGAGCGTGGCGTAGCTGCCCCTCGGCAGAAAGAAATCGAGGCGCAGCCTCTTCTTCCCCGGGTACAGCTCGTCATCCTCGGCCGCGGCGACCGCGAGGTTTTCGGGGCGCACGAACGCGGCCCTCTCGACGCCGTGCGCGCTGATCCTCCGCATCTGTCTGACCCGCAGGTCCGAGAGCCCGATCTGCTCCTCAGTGAGAACCTCCTCGACCATGCGCCGGACAGGCGGGTCGGGCAGGGCGCTGTCGTAGCCGGGAACGGGAAGCAGGACTGCTGAGAGCTCCTCCGCCATGCCGTTGGGCAGCTTCTCGGGGAAGAGAAACCTTCCGAAACCGTAGCGGAGCTCCCGGATGGCAACCCCGCGTTCCTTCGCGAGCCCCAAGATCCAGCGCGCGAGCACCTGGTTGAACAGGAAGGACTGGTAGGCGTTCAGCGCGAAGACCAGGAAACGCTTGTCGATCAGGCCGAGGGCGGCGTGGTGGGCGCGGGGATGCTCGCGCAGGTACGAGAGGATCCTCCCGCACTCCCCGAAGCCGAGCGCCGCGCATCGCTCCCAATGCCCCCAGTTGTCCGTCACGCACCTCTTGAGCTTGCGCGTCTTCTGGTCATCGTGCTTCGAGGGGGTGAAGTACAGCTTCAGGGCTGCCTCGCGCCTGCCGAGGAATATCTCCCTGCCCATGAAGCCCGCCTTGTGCCGGGCCGAGCCGAAGCGCTGCTCGTCGTAGTAGTTCGGGATGCCGTCGGCCGCGGCGACAGCGGCGTTGCGCGCGTACAGAGCGCACTCGCGCTCGGTGAGGTCGCGCAGCGTGATGGAGAACCTGTTCCCCCGGATCTCCTTCGCCGAGATGGCGCGATCGGAGTACCCCGCGAGCTCCATCGAGAAATTCCGCTCGCCGAAGGAGTGGGGCTCGCCCGGCAGCCCGCGCACGGAAACCAGCTGCGAGGTGAGGCCATGCCTGTCCTTCATTCCGCCGACGCTGATGTCCTCTCGCCGCACGTTCATGCGCCGGGCCAGCAGGTCGATCAGATCGAAGGTGTCCCAGGACCTCTTCGACAAGTGGAAGACGGCGTAGGGCGCCCGGTGTCTGGACAGCGGGTAGTCCGCCTCCTCCTGAACGAGGAAGTCTTCGGGTCCCACCTTGAGCTTCATGGAGAGGGTTCCTCGGTCCAACCCTACCATGGGCTGCGGGAGGGGGTACAGAGCGGGCGGGCGCGCGAGGGGCTCCCGCCATATGGGCTCTCGCAGGTCCTTCGGACCTGCTGTCGCCCTCGCGCGCCTTCGGCGCGCTAGGGTTGCCCAGCGGCGAAGACCCGTAGTACACTCGACGCTACACGCAAAGGAGCACTGCATGCAGCTTCTCGATAAACTGCCGGAGCGCATCCTCTCATGGCAGCTCAAAGGCCAGGGTCTGGAGAGCATCGGCACGAAGGGCAGGCCGGACACGGTTCCCTTCCCATCGTACGGCGAGGACAACCTCATCGCGCGCATCGACGCGGTGGGGCTGTGCTTCTCCGACATCAAGCTCATCTCCGCCGGCTCCTCGCATCCCCGCATCGAGGGGCGCGACCTCGCCAAGAACCCCACCGTGCCGGGGCACGAGGTCACGATGACCATCGTCGGCGTCGGCGACAAGTGGAAGGACGCCTTCACGCTGGGCAGCCGCTGGATCATCCAGGCCGACATCTTCTACAAGGGCCGGGCTGTCGCCTTCGGGTATGCCATCCCCGGGGGCCTGTCGCAGTACGCCGTGATCGGCAGCGAGGTCCTCGAGGGCGACGAGGGGTGCTACCTCCTGCCCGTGAAGCCCGAAACGGGCATCGTCGAGGCCGCGCTCGTCGAGCCTTGGACCTGCGTGATCGCCTCCTACCAGATCGCATCACGCACCCGCATGCGCGAGGGCGCCCGTGTGTCGTTCGTCGGGTTCCCGAAGGGCCAGGTTCCCTTGAAACTCGAGGGCCTCGAGACCGAGAAGATCGCACGCGTCGCCCACTCGGGGCTTTCGGAGGAGAACAGGAGGGCCGTCGAGGAGCTCGCGCGAAGGACGGGAGCCGAGGCTGCTTCGGCGGCCGATGCCGCGCCCACAGATGTCGTGTGCGCCGGCACCCCCGACCGCGAGACCTTCGCAAAGCTCGTGAACGCGATCGACGCCGATGGCGTTCTGGGCGTGCACACGAGCGTGGCGGAAGTGGACCTCCCCGTCGACGTCGGCAAGGTGCACTACCGCAGGCTGGAGCTTGTCGGCTCCACGGACGGTTCGGTGTCCGCCAGCTATCGTGCCAACACCCGCCAGTCCCTTGTTCCGAGGGGCAGGGCGTGGTTTGTCGGCGGCGCGGGGCCCATGGGGCAGATGCACGTGATCAAGGCGATCATGGACGACAAGGGCCCCTCGCAGGTGCTCGTCACCGACCTCTCCGACGAGAGGCTGGAATCGCTGAAGCACCTGGTGTCGCTGATCTGCAGGGACTGCGGGCGCAAGGTCACCCTGCGCTTCGAGAACCCGAAGGACTTGTCGGGCGACGAGCTGGACGGGTTTCTCTCCCGGGAGTACCCGGGCGGGTTTGACGACGTGGTGGTGCTCGTGCCTGTCGCCGCGATCATCGGCCAGGCCTCCCGCTACCTCGCCCCGCGCGGCGTGATGAACATCTTCGCGGGGGTGAAGGTGGGGACGATCTCCGACCTGCCCCTCTCCGCCGTTGTGACGAAGCAGGCGCGGATCACCGGCTCGTCCGGCTCGCCGCTTTCGGCCATGCGCGACACCCTGCGCCTGACCGAATCGGGCAGGCTCAATACAGCCTACTCCCTGGCTGCGATTGGCGACATGAACGCCGCCGCCAAGGGCCTCAAGGCGCTCATGGACAACACCTACCCCGGCAAGGTCGTCATCTTTCCCTTCGCGAATGGGATCGGCCTGAAGTCGATCCGCGAGATCGCGCGCGATCTGCCGGAAGTGGCGCCGCTGCTTCTCGACGGCCTTTATTGGACCCGGGAGGCCGAAGCGGCCTTCAGGAAAAGCAGGTATTTCCAGTAGAAACCGCCCTGACAACGAGCCCAGGAGGAACGATATGAAGAGCGTACCACCAGCGAACAGACTTCGGGGGAGCCTGCCGAAGATCGGGATCCGGCCGACGATCGACGGGCGTCGGAGGGGGGTGCGCGAGTCGCTGGAGGGCCAGACCATGGCCATGGCCCGGTCGGCGGCGGACTTCTTCTCGAAGCGCCTCCGCCATCCCTGCGGGCTTCCTGTCGAGTGCGTGATCGCGGATACCTGCATCGGCGGCGCGGCTGAAGCGGCCGACGCTGCCGAGAAGTTCCGACGCGAAGGCGTCGGCGTCTCCCTGACGGTGACCCCCTGCTGGTGTTACGGGTCCGAGACCATGGACATGGATCCCCTGACGCCGAAGGCGGTGTGGGGCTTCAACGGGACGGAGCGCCCGGGAGCTGTCTACCTTGCCGCGGTCCTCGCCGCGCACTCGCAGAAGGGAGTTCCCGCGTTCGGCGTCTATGGCCGCGACGTGCAGGAGGCGGGCGACACGACGATCCCTGCCGACGTGCAGGAGAAGCTGCTGCGCTTTGCGCGCGCGGGGCTTGCCGCGGCCACGATGCGCGGAGCCTCGTACCTCGCGATCGGCGGGGTGTCCATGGGCATCGCCGGCTCCATCGTCGACCCGCGCTTCCTGGAGAGCTGGCTCGGCATGCGCTCCGAGAGCGTGGACATGTCCGAGCTCACGCGCCGCATCGACGAGAGGATCTACGATCCCGACGAGCTCACCCGCGCCCTCGCGTGGGTGAAGGCGGGCTTCCGGGAAGGTCCGGATCTCAACCCGAAGGCCCAGGCGAGGAGCCGCGCGCAGAAGGACGCGGACTGGGAAAGCTGCCTCAAGATGGCGATGATCGGCCGCGACCTCATGGTCGGCAACCCGCGCCTGGCCGAGCTGGGCTACGGCGAGGAGGCGCTGGGCCACAACGCCATCGCGGCCGGCTTCCAGGGCCAGCGCGCGTGGACCGATCACTTCCCAAACGGCGATTTCATGGAGACGGTCCTCAATTCCTCCTTCGACTGGAACGGAATCCGCGAGGCTTTCGTGTTCGCGACCGAGAACGATTTCCTGAACGCAATGGCCATGCTCTTCGGCCACCTCCTGACGGGAACTGCGCAGATCTTCTCGGACGTGCGGACCTACTGGAGCCCCGAGGCGGTGAAGCGCGTCACGGGCCGCTCGCTCTCGGGAATCTCGGAGGGCGGTTTCATCCACCTCATCAACTCCGGCTCCACGGGCCTTGACGGCACCGGGCAGCAGTCGCGCGACGGCAAACCCGCGATGAAGCCCTTCTGGGAGATCACGCCGGACGAGGTGAAACGGTGCCTGGATGCATCGAGCTTCTGTCCAGCCGTTCTGGAGTACTTCCGCGGCGGCGGGTTCTCGACGACCTTCGAAACGCGGGGCGGCATGCCCGTCACCATGTCACGGGTGAACATGGTCGCCGGGCTCGGGCCCGTGCTCCAGATCGCGGAGGGGTGGACCGTGGAGCTTGCGGCTGAGATGGGCAGGCCCCTGATCGACAGAACCAACCCCACCTGGCCTACGACCTGGTTCGTGCCGCGGGCCACGGGCAGCGGGCAGTTCCGCGACGTGTACTCCGTGATGAACTGCTGGGGAGCGAACCACGGCGCCGTCAGCTTCGGCCACATCGGGGCCGATCTGATCGCCCTGGCTTCGATGCTCCGCATTCCCGTGGCGATGCACAACGTGCCGCCGGAGAGCGTTTTCCGTCCCAAGGTGTGGGGGAGCTTCGGCGACCCCGAGTCGCAGGGCGCGGACTACAGGGCCTGCGCGGCGCTCGGTCCCCTCTACGGCAAGTAGGCGGCGAGGCGCTCCGCCAGCCGGGTGCAGCGCTTTTCAGCGCCCGCGTTCTTCACCGCGATGGCGAGCGCCTTCCTGCTGCCCACCAGCACGGCGAGCTTCCTGGCTCGGGTGACCGCCGTATAGAGGAGGTTCCTCTTCAATAGAATGAAGTGCTGGGTGTGCAGCGCGACGATGACTGCCGGGAACTCGCTGCCCTGCGACTTGTGGATGGAGCAGGCGTACGCGAGTGACAGCTCGTCGAGGTCCTCCCACTCGTAGGCGACGGTTCTCTCGTCGAAGCGGACGCCCAGGGTCCGGTTCTCCTGGCTGACTGATGCGATCCAACCGATGTCCCCGTTGAACACGCCCAGGTCGTAGTTGTTGCGCAGCTGCATGACCCTGTCGCCGACCCGCAGGCTCGCGCTGCCTCTGGAGAGCGAAGGCCCCCGTGGATTCAGCAGTGCCTGCAGCTCGCTGTTCATGTTCGCGACCCCGAGCAGGCCTTTCTGCATCGGGGTCAGGACCTGGATGTCCTGCAGGGGCTCCAGGTGGAAGTGCTGGGGGATCCTCTTCGTCACCAGCTCGCGGATCGTCTCGAGGATCTTCTCGGGCTCCTCCCTCTCGATGATGAAGAAATCCCCCGCCTCCGATGGAGAGGTTTGGGGCATGCGCCCTTCGTTGATCCTGTGGGCGTTGACGACGATGAGGCTCGCGCCTGCCTGGCGGAAGATCTCCGTGAGCCGGATGACCGGCACCCTGGCCGACGAGATGACATCGGCCAGGACGTTCCCCGGCCCCACCGAGGGGAGCTGGTCGCTGTCGCCCACGAGGATGAGTTCGGCGCCGGGAGGGATCGCTGCGAGCAGGTCGTTGAACAGCGTCACGTCGATCATCGAGGTCTCATCCACGACGAGGGTGTCGCAGCGGATCGGGTTCGCCCCGCAGCGGAGGAACCCCCGGCTGTGCGGGCTCCACTCCAGCAGCCTGTGGATCGTCCGCGCTTCCCGGCCGGTCGCCTCGGCCATGCGCTTCGCTGCCCGGCCCGTCGGCGCCGAGAGGGCGACGGTCCGCCCGCTCGCCTCGAGAATGTCGATGAGGCATGTGATCAGGGTCGTTTTTCCTGTGCCTGGCCCGCCCGTGATCACGAGGACCTTCTCCCGCAGGCCCCTGGCGACCGCCTCCCTCTGCAGGGCGGACAGCGTGATTGCCCGCCGGGATTCCCACTTCGCGATCTCGGAGGAGGCGTCGGTCGGCGAGGAGCCGCCCTGCGTGGAGGCGAGCCGGGACAGCAGGCGCGCCGCGCCCTCCTCGGCGCGCACGAGGGAGGGCAGCCCCGCGAAGCGCCCGCTGGCCGTCTGCTCAAGTATGAGCCCGCCGCGCGCGGCGAGAGTTTCGACCGCCTTGCCGCAGACCGAGGGCTCGATCGAGAGCAGCGCGGCGGTCTGGTCGATGAGCGACTGCACGGGCGCCATGACGTGCCCCTGGGCAGCAGCCTGGCCGAGAACGAATCGGACCCCGGCTTCCGCCCTGTGGGGCGAATCGGGCGGGATCCCGAGGTTCTTCGCGATCCCGTCCGCCGTCTTGAACCCGACCCCGTCGACTTCCGCGGCCAGTCGGTAGGGGTTCTCCCTGATCGCCTCGCTCGCCCGGTCGCCGTACAGCTTCCAGATCCGGGCCGCAAGACCGGTCGACACGCCGTAGGACTGCAGGAAGACCATGACATCCCTGATGGCCCGCTGCGCCGCCCATGCCTCGGTGATCTGGCGGCTCCGCGCGGGTCCGATGCCCTCCACCTCGCGCAGCCTGCGAGGAGTCTCGTCGATGACGGCGAGGGTCTTAAGGCCGAACTTCTTCACCAGGCGCCCGGCAAGCTCCCTGCCGATGCCCTTCACGAGGCCCGAGCCGAGGTATCGCTCAATTCCTGTGAGGGTCGCGGGGGCGACCGTCGAGAAGGACACGACCTGGAACTGCTCGCCAAACCTGGGGTGGATCGTCCATTTGCCCGCGAGGCGCAGGCTTTCGCCGGGCTGAACGCCGGCGAAGTTGCCGACCGCGACGACCTCCCGGCCGGACTCGGCGAGCGCGACGACCACGACGCTCCAGGCGTCCTCCTCGTTCGCGAACCGGACCCGTTCGAGGGTTCCTTCAAGGGTGAGGGTGTCGGAAGCGGGGAAGAGTGAGGGTGGGGATTTCGGGCCGGGCCCGTGGCGTCGATGGCTGTCGATGGGGCGATGCTATCGGGCAGGGTAGGCAAAGTCAAGCAGATGGGCTACACAGTGCGCAATGGGCACAACGAGTGGACTCCTCGGACGCCTGGCGGGCATCGACGAGATGCTCACCCGGCCCCTGACTTTGCCCGAGAAGCCCCGTCTCGCGCGGCTGGCCGCGCTCGGCCTCGCGCACTCGGGCGACAGCTGGATCTGGGCGGGCCTGCTCGCGGCTGCATGGTTTCTCGGCGACCCTTCCTGGAAGGCGCGGGCGATCGTCATCTTCGCCGGCCTTATCCTCACGGAGCTCGTCACGGTGGCCGTGAAGATGGCGATCCGCCGTCCCCGTCCGGCCGGCAGCTCCGGCGCGATCTATCGGCGCATGGATCCCTACTCGCTCCCTTCCGGCCACGCTGCCCGGGCGACCATGCTCTGCATGATCTCGTTCATCATGGGGCCGCCCGCGGCTTTTGTCGCAATTGTCGTGTGGAGTCCCATCATGGTGCTTTCCCGGATCGCGATCGGGATCCACTTCGTGTTCGACGTGATCGTCGGCGCTGCCCTCGGCGCGCTCCTGACCTGGGGGTTGTGGAGCATCATCCCGCTCGTCCTCGCGCTGATCTGATCAGAATCTCATCGAGCCGATGATCTTCACGATCTCCCGCGTGTCCGCGCGCGACACGTCGAGGTGGGTCACCAGCCGGATCGAGTCGCCCCCAGGGGGGCCGCTCAGGATGCCGCGCGCCTGCAGGGCGTCGACGACGAGCTGGGGGTCGCGCCCGGGGGT
>Ga0315291_10001475_pt1 | contig 31446 bp, 29 predicted proteins | sample YL17G12_20_MG_FD_203070 | JGI IMG/M metagenome (GOLD analysis project Ga0315291, IMG submission 203070) | Sediment microbial communities from Yellowstone Lake, YNP, Wyoming, USA - YL17G12_20 | ecosystem: Environmental > Aquatic > Freshwater > Lake > Sediment | place: USA: Wyoming | collected...
AAACCGCCCAAGGTCGCCATCACCGCTTGCATGCGGAAATTGTTAATTATCCTTAATGCCATCGTTCGCAAAAATACACCATGGGTATTACATATTGCTTGACTTTTATCACAGTCGCTCTCCGTTTGACGGAGAGGGGGACTAAGGGGGTGAGGTTTAATCCCGTAATCTCTCTTCCCACCCAAAGCAAATTCGGTAGTATTTCGATGGTGAAAAGGATGGCGCCGGTATTTATAGGAGGCAGTGTATTATACCTGCCCCTTTACCGAATTCATAAGAAGCATATCTTTTCCGCCGAAGGCGGATCCGCCTCTGGCGGAGAATCTTGATTTTTCCGCTGAAGGTAAATCCGACTCTGAAGGAGAATTTGCACGAACTATGCATCGAAATTTATACGCAAGTCAATAACCTTGAATCACTTGGAGGCCTGCCCGTAGGGAAAAGTGAGAAAAAAATAAAAAATGAGCCTCAGATGCTTCAGAAGCTTCAGATGCTTCGGAAAAGAATGTCAGGTTGGGCTTTCGATAGACTGCCCGACAACAACTGATCCCACTGAGGTAGAAGTTACCTTCAGCCGCAACTCATCAGTTTCAAACGTACGCAATTCTTTACCTGATATTGGCTTGGAGGAAAAGTGAGAAAAAAATAAAATAGTACACCAGATGCACCAGATGCACGAGTTCCACCGATCAAGTATCCTTGAAATTAAGCATGAATAGAATAATTATGGAAAGAAATTATCCGGATGAAAACTCAAGAAAAAAGTCCCCTTGCCGAAAGGTCCTGATTCCACCGTAGGCGGAGAAGGAACAGGGGGGATTCAGGGGGTTTGGAAAGGCTCAATAACCCCCCTTTTCAATTTCCCCCCTTATCAGGGGGGAAAGGAAAAATCAAGTCCCCCTGACAAGGGGGATTCAGGGGGTTCTAAACAAGGTCCTCTTAATGTCTTTGTACTTAATTTGAACCCTCGAGTTCTTGAACTTTGAATGCTTTTGTCTTTATTGAACCTTTGAACTCTTGAACTTTTGAACTTTTATTCTCGAATCCTTGAATCCTTTTCTGCAAAAGGGGGAGAGGTTTGAATACAAAAAACCCTCCGATCCTAAAAACCGGAGGGCTTTCTTCTTACAGAATTATTTTGACTACTCCGCTATTTAAGAACCATATTCAAATCCATGAACTTCTCATGCATCAGAGCCAAAGCATCGTCTATCTGCTTGTTGGTCCCCTTTTGGCAAATGTCTACCAGCTGGTAAACAGCGTCTTTAAGCGCGGTTCTTTTCGCCTCGAAATCTTCCTTAATATCATAACAGCTGCCGGGCAGCTTTACCAGCATCAAACTGTCCATTTCTGCTTTCAGAACCGGCATGGTGCTCTTCACCGCCTTATAATCTTTGGCAGGGAGTGCCTTGTGCCAGAGGTAATAAAGAGTCTCATGGAAACTGTCCAGCTGCTTTATCTCCACCATGAATACCTTGTCCAACTCCTCATACCCCCAGTGCATCTTCTCGAAAGAAGCAGCCAAAGCCGAATCGGTCGAATCGGCGGCGGCTTTTTCATATTGGTCCACGTAAAAAGCCAATTCCTGTCTCTTGGTGAAAAATGCCTCCCGCTTCTCTTGGGTCATGTTGTCCGGTGCGGGTATCACGATCAAAGCCATCAGTTTCTGCCTGAACATCGGTGCCTGCTCCCGGATGGATTTGAAATCCTTAATAGGATAGGCTTCATGCCACATTGGCGCCAGGACCGAATGGAAATCCTCCAGAGCCATAGCCAGCTTATCGGTGGTGTCCTTAACCGGAGCATTACTTGGCGTAATGGTATCTTTGACTGGAGTTTCGACTTTGGCTGCGCTGTCTTCTGATGCAATAGGTTTCGTTTGTTGCAGTGCCTGTCCCGTTGTTCCCATGGACCAAAGGCACAAGACAGAAAGGAGAATAACAAGAAAGGCACAATGCTTCGGGGTGCAGGAAAAATGCATTACTTCCTCCTTTTAGGTATGTTTTTGTTTGCTGATTTCAGTGTCCAGGCCAGAAGCGGAAGCATGATCTCATGATGACCGGTGAAGGAAAAACCTCTCCCGGATTTACGCGTGGGCCGCGCTACCACGTTCACATTGGGACGATAATGCTGAATCATGTCGAAATTAGCGGTGGTGAAGTTTTCAATTCTACCCTTGATATTACGAGCTACGGAGAGCGCTTTTAAGAAGACTTCGGGCAAAATCACCGCCGACCCGAAATGCAAAACCACACCGCCGTTGTTCAGCCGGCTGACTTCTTCCGATAAGATACGGAAATCCAAATGAGATGCTTTTCCGGTAAAGGCGGGATCGAAACTGGGATGCTGGTGCACTATGTCCGTCCCGAAAGCCACATGCACACAGGCGGGGACATTCAATCGATAAGCGTTTGCCAAAAGACTATGCTTCTTATATCGGGCATTCGAAACCAACAGCTCTTTCCCAATGGCTTCTCCCAAACCGAGATCATTCTGTCCGGCAAAAGACGATATATGGTTGAATATCTCGCCGGTCTCTTTAGCCATGCCGAAGGTGCCGTCTTCGATCCCTTTATCCACCTCCTCCGAGGTCTTCCCCCAGAAAGCAATTTCCAGATCATGGATCGCCCCGGCTCCGTTGGTGGAAAGCAAAGTGACGAAACCCTCCTGCATCAGGTCGATCAGAACAGGGGAGAGTCCGCACTTGATGGGGTGAGCGCCCAGCATAAGGATGATCGGTTTCTTTTTTCGTCTGGCGATGAGAATAGAATCGATCAGCGATCTTAGATCGTCCGCTTTCAAACATCCGGGCAGACTCTTTAGAAAATCATCAATACCCGACTCCGGCTGAAGCGGTTTCCCGAATTTTGAGATTTGGGTTTTGCTCTTCCGCTTCCCGATCGGATGGGTTCGGATCTTTCTTAAATCGATCTGGGGATATTTTGACATTTTATAAGTGCTTTGTTTAATTCCGGTATTCGTTTGGAGGTTTAGGTTATGTATCGGTTTCGTGTTTCGACTTCGGTCTTAGTTACGATAACTGATAACGATTTCCGCCTGACGATACGTAACCGCCCAGACGGGCGTCCGTCTGGACGCAACCTTTTTGACGAAACCGATAACGTATCATCCTAAGGTAACTTCAATATTTCCCAACTTCTCCCAATTTATAACTGGTCAGCTCCGTGGAGATGGAGCCGATGAACACTTTGCTTTTCATCAGCACCGGCATCTTCACCTCATCATCGGTCAGCCAGACGGTCAAGCTCCCTTTCTGCTCGAATATCCCCGGTGTCTTGAGCATCGGTTCCACCACCACACAATCAAACACCCCTGCCGGCACTTTCACCTTTTCCTTGCGCAAGACCTTAACCTCCAGCGGGTAGGTCTTCTTATCGGTGTGATTGTCGATCAGGATGGATTTGCCCACCTGCAGATCCTGAGTCCGGATGAAATAAAAAGCGGAGAGGACGTCCTGAACGTAATCCGGCACCTGAAATGTATCCCGGCCGCCATAATACAAGGCCAAGTGTTTGTCCTGATCGAAAGTCATCGACATGTCGGTTTTGAATTTCCCCTCCCGGATGTGTTTGTCATAACGCAGGGAATAAAGCCCGTACATATCCATGAACGATTCCACCTTATCATCCACTTTGAAGAAGACGGAAAAGAATTTGTTCGATTGAGCGGTGGAGACGATATGGAAGCATTTTCTGCCGTCCAGTTTTACCATATCCGGGATCTCCATCACCGCGGTTCCGGCATTGATCATCCCGTATCCCACCGAGAACTCGAATCTCTCTCCCACTCCAAAAGCCTGGTTGGTAACCACCCGTTTGAGCTTGCTCTCCTCGGGCGCGCGGAGCTTTATCTCCACCTTAGGCGGGATTAGAGGGATTTCCTCATCCGACAGGGAAGGGTTAAGAGGGGTATCTGGTTTCGCTTCGGTTGATTCCTTTTCTTCCTGAGTCGGAGTTGAGGTATTTTGACCGGATGTATCGGGAATAGCCTGGTTTAAACAAACCACAAGAAATATTATGGAGATCATTAACAACGCTCGTCGGCTTCTGCCGAAAAACTTCATTTTTCCCATTGTCTAAAAATACAAAAAAACTGAGATTTAGCCCTTATCCGCAAATTTTAAAATTTCCGGTAATATCCTCTTTACCTCCTTTTGGATTTCCAGAAAACATCTTTCGTAATCTTCCATGCTCCCCCCGATCGGATCTTTAATAAACAAAACGCCCCGATTTCGCTCTTCGTTTGACAGGGGACGGGATTGGGGGAAAAGCTTAAGGAGGAAAGCTTTGCTTGCTGACTTTTCGTCCACCCGCTTGATAAAATCTATGTGTTCCTGAGCCATGGTCAAAATCAGAGAAGCTTCTTCCAATATCCTTCTGGTCAACTGGCGGGAACGCTGCCGGGAGATGTCCACTTCATTCTGCTGGGAAGCTTGAATGGCAAAAGGGGAGGGGAGCATGTTTTCCAGAGTACAGGTTCCGGTTGAAGAAACCTTGATTTCCGAAATACCGTGATCCTTCAACATCTTCCTCAGAATCCCCTCCGCCATGGGACTGCGGCAGGAATTTCCGGTACAGACGAACAGGACTTCGAATTCTCCTCTTTCTTTTTTCGGCATGGTGTTTCCAATAGGATTTTTGCTGCCTTGATTTTTCCAAAACCCTTAGATTGGGGATAAACAGGTTGATCGTATCCGGTTAGATGTGCATAAGTTTTGGGTTTAAACACTTCTATGATACACCGGCATGAATCATATGTTTCATGTCAGCAATTACGAAAAACAAAGATACAAACTTAAGAAGAAGGGGAATGAAAGTTTTTCAGATATTCCATCAGTTTATTGCACAACCGGGTTTTCCGGATATACTGCGGGATGTCGTAAGGGGAGAAAAACCCCTCGTTGGTAATCAGCTGCTGACAGTAAACTAAAGGTATCTTCTCGAAATATTGATTCTCCACCTTTACATTCTGAAGCTCATCTTCTAGAATCTCCCTGGGGTCCCCCTGGGTAAAGGACAAAGGCAGCCAGGTGGAGGAGATGAATTTGCTTCTTTCGCAGGCCACGTAAAGCGGAACCTGATACTCCTTGGATAGCAGGCAAAGACATAAGGTTCCGATCTTATTGACAAAAGAGGTCTCGGAGACCGAATCTGCACCAACCAGTAAGAGGTCCGCCTTCGGTACATAGACTCCCATCGAAGCATCGGTAATCAGCGTTACCGGAATTTTGGCATTCCCCAGAAATCGAGCCAATACCCGACCCTCCAACTTGGGTCGCGACTCGCATACGATCGCTTCAAAAGATTTTCCCTCCTCTCGGGTTTTCTTCAAAATCGCCAGAATCGAGCCGGAGGAGGAAAAGGTCAGAACCCTAAAGCCATCTTCTATCAGTTTCTCACCGTGTTGGGCGATAAGCTGAAGGGAGCTTAGAGAATTGTAATTGAACTCCTCCGCCTTCTCCTTAGTATACTCTGCCAACTCTTCTAAGGATAGGGTAAACGAAAGCTCTTCCACCGAATATAATACAGAGTTTACCAGATTGAAGACGGATGCCATATGGGGTTGGGCTGATACGAGTTCCACCCCCAGGGTCAACAGCTTCTGAAAATACTCCTGGCTGGATCGGGCGTTATGTTGGCCGGAGAAAAGGAGGAAAGCCGATGCAGCCTTACGCGAGATCTCGGACGCTCCGGAGAGGTGATCGCTCCTTATCTCCTCTAATGTCTGGATGTAGGAGGTTTCAGATGAGATCATTCTTCCTTGTGTAAAGCAAGCCTTGAGAAATGAGACGGAGAATTGAATATTTAACTTGATTCTTGATTCTCCACTCTCATTACTCTGAGAGTATTCTTAAAATGGAGCTTGGTGAATCGGTTCAACGCCTCCTTGCCCATTTGCTCCATTATCCTTCGTGCTGCAGAGTCCACCTGATCGGAGGCGCCTTTGGGAAGCGGAAAGCCGCAATCCTCGGAGAGCTTCTCCATTCTTCGCAAAAACTCCGCCCGGGCAACGATGGAGGCAGCAGCCACCCCCAAGTCCGCTTCGGCACCCGGCATCTGTATCAGCTCGATTTTCTTGCCCATTTCCATCAGGGCGTTTTTTATGTACTGTTCGGAGCCGAACTGGTCCGAGATGGCTTTGTTGCATTCCACCCGCAAAAGCAGGTTCTCTATCACCCGCGCATGGCCCCAGGCCAAAAGGGAGTTTAGGTTCTTCATTTTCTGATACAAAAGGTTGTATTTCTCCGGACCGATGACCACCACCGAGTAAATGCAGGCGGAACGAATCCGGTAATCCAAGTCTTTGATAACGTTGTCCGAGATCTTCTTGCTGTCTCTCACCTTCAAATTCAAAAGAAGGTTCTTGGTTTTGGAGTCAACATGCACTCCTCCGATGACTAAGGGACCGAAATAATCCCCTTTGCCCGACTCATCCGTCCCGATCCATCCAGTATCGGTTAAGGCTTTGGGAACGGGTTGAATTTTTTCTTTGATTTTGTTCTTTTCTGCTTGGTCCTTCGGCAGGTTTGGAGCAGTGGAAGCTGGATTCGGCATTCTGTGTTTAAATCTTCTCGGTCTACTTCTGGGTGGGGCACCGGGTCGAGCTTTCGGATGGTTGGATTTATGGGGGTTACGGATAACCGTGACCCCACCTTTTGCTTTGAATTTTTCTTCCTTTCCAGACGGTTCCATGTCTATCCTCAAGTGGGTTTGGATTTAGTTCCCGCCTTTTTGAACTCTTTCTATGTATTCACTGGTGCGGGTATCTATCTTCACATATTCCCCCTCACCTACAAAGAGCGGGACCTTTACCACTAACCCGGTTTCCAGGGTGGCGTTCTTGGTGAGGTTGGTTACCGAGTCACCCTTTATCCCGGGCTCGGTGGTGACGATTTTCAAAACCACGGATGCGGGCAGATCCACGTTCACCGGTTGGCCCTCAAAAAACATCACCCGATACTCGGAATTCTCCTTTAAGTACCATTTGTAATCCCCGAGCTTATCCTCGCTTAGGGTGATCTGTTCATAGGTTTTGGAGTCCATGAAATGAAAATCTTCTCCATCCGAATAGAGAAATTGCATGGTCTTGTCCTCGAAATCCGGCTCCTCGAACGTCTCCCCCGCGGAAAAGGTCCTCTCCAAAACCGCTCCGGTTTTTATGTTCTTCAGCTTGGTCCGGACGAAAGCTCTTCTCTGAGCGGTACGGGCATGCTGAAAATCTACGATATAATACACCTCCCCCTCCAGCTTGACCCTCAAACCCTTGCGAAAATCAGTGGTAGAAAGCATCAACCAACCTCCAAAACAATAGATGATTAGTCCCAAGCGAAATCATGCGATCGCTTTTACTAATGCAAAAAACCAATATAACAAAAAATATGATTCAGGCAATAGTAACTTTGGGGTTTTCTTTAAAAAAAAGATATATGATAGATAAACTCTTGCACGTTGCCAATTCAGAATAAACGGATGAACAAAAGATTATGTGTCCTTAAGCGGGGATCAATCCCCACCCCATGTTCTTTTGTCAAAGCGGGCTTATAGTAGTCACCTTCAATTTCACTAATGATTTTAGTTTAGAAGTAGTGAACCTGCAAAGTTCAAAAGCCCCCATTTGGGGGCTTTTGATACATGCAACATACTGTTGTATGCATTTTGCTAATCTATTTCAAAAACGAAGTAACCTCCACTGTACCTAATGGCTCTAAAGAGGGTTTAACCTGATCTGCCTTGCTCACCACCACCATTTTAAGATTGTCCGGATCGATATATTTCTGAGCCACCCGTTGAATATCCGCTTTGGTCACGGCATTAATATTATTGGTGTAGTTGGTGATGTAATCCTCACCCAAATCATACAGCTCAACGGTCAAGATCTGGGTGGCAATCTGCTCCGGGGTTTCGAACTGTAGGGGGAAGTATCCGGAGTAGAACGATTTGGTATCCTCTAGCTCTTTGTCTGTTACCCCCTCGGACCTGATCTTCTTCAACTGGTCAATGATGGCGGTGATGGCTGCTGAGGTGGAATCGTTTTGGGTAAAGGTACTAACATCAAACGCTCCTCTCCATTTAAGATAATCAAAGGTAGAGCTGATATCATAGGTTAAACCTCTTTTAGCTCTCACGGCATCCATCAAACGCGAAGCAAATCCCCCCCCTCCCAAGATATAATTCATCACCCTCACTGCAAAAATATCCGGATTTTTTCTGTCGATGCCCAAATGCCCCAGCTCTATGTAGGTTTGGGTCAAATCCGGTTTGTCCACCAGAAGGATCTGGTATCCCTTTATAGCCGGAGGTTCTACCAGAGTAGGTAGGGTAACCGGTGTCCCGCTCCATTGGGAGAATTTGGCCTTAACCTTCTTTAACACATCGGCATTCTTAACGTCTCCCACCACGGCCAGAACGGCGTTGCTTGGTACGTAATATTTTTTGTGGAAATTCACGATGTCATCTCTGGTTAGAGTAATGATGCTCTCCTCGGTACCTTCGGTGGGGAGACCATAGGGATTGTCGCCGAAGACGAATTGGCGGAATTTTTCACCCGCCACGTTTCCCGGATCATCCTTCTTTTGCTGTATCGATGCTAAGGTCTGCTTCCTCAGCCTCTCGACCTCATCCTCCTTAAAGGTAGGATTTAACATCACATCAGCTAAAAGTCCCAGTCCGGTATCAAAATGCTTTGTCAGTACCCGGCAGGAAGCGTAAGTGGCATCCCGGTCTGATCCCGCATCCAAACTTCCTCCGACAAAGTCTATCTCCTCCGACACCTGCGTGGCGCTTCTGGTCTTGGTCCCCTTACGCAACAGCCCGGCAGTCAAATCCGCCAATCCGGCTTTGCCGGAAGGGTCACAGGCAGATCCCGATTTTAGAATCAAACGGAAAGCCACTATGGGAAGCTCGTGCTGCTCGATCACGATCACCTTAAGACCATTATCCAGCATGGTCTTCTTAATGGGAGGGAGCTTTATCTCCTGGGCACTGGCGGTAACCAAACCTCCCCATAAGATAAAAACGATAAAGGAAAGGGGGATGAGATTTATCCATACGGATTTTGATTTTTTCAACTTCATTTTAGGCTCCTTTTTAGATTTAGAAACCACCATTTAGATCCACTCACTTTACTCACTGGGTGGAAGATGGCTCACCTGGCATCTCCGGAACCAAAACGATCAGGTTCCGGTTATTCTCACCAAAATATTTCTTCGCCACCCGCATCACGTCATCAGCAGTGACAGCTTGATATTTATTAGCCTCGTCAAACAGCTGGGTGTAATCGTTCAGCTGGGTCTGATAATAGCCGATCTGCTCTCCTTTATCGCTTACCGATTGCAGTCCGAACACAAACTCCGATTCCAACTGGTTTTTTGCCTTGGCCAACTCCTTGGGATCGATTGATTCATTTTTAAGTTTTTCAACTTGTTCGAACAAGGTCATTTCGCCATCTTCAGCAGTATGTCCGGGCTGCATGATGGCAAAGGTGAAGAAAAGCCCGGGATCCTGCAAAACAAAACAGTCTCCTGCGACCGCTAATGCGGACTGATCCTGATATACCATCTTCTGATAAAGCCGGGAGCTCTGACCGTTGAAAAGGATCTGGGCGGCTACCCGCAGGGGATAAATGTCGGGGTCTCCCATCTGGGGAATATGATAAGTTACCATGAAAGCGGGCATCTGCCCGATCTTGTGCACATAAGCGATCCTCTCCCCCAGCTGTTCCGGTTCCACCGTGCCCACCTTGGGAGGGGGAGTTTGCGCAGGAACGTCGTCGTAATATTTGTGCATCAGCTTCATCGCCTCTTTGGGATTGACATCACCCACTATCACCGCAGTGGCATTATTGGGTGCGTAGTAGACCCGGTAATATTCCTTCACATCATCCAAGGTTATGTTATCCAAATCGGACATGAAACCTACGATATGCCAGTGATATGGATGCGCAGCAAAGGTGGTGTTAAGGGCTTGCTCAAAGAGGAGTCCGTACGGAGAATTGTCCACCCCCATTCTCCTCTCCTCCTTTAACACCTCCCTTTCCGAAGAGAAAGTCTCTTGGGTAGGATTTAAGTATTTTTGCCTCTCCGCCTCCAGATTGATCACCAGTTCGAGTTTGTCGCTGGCGATCCTTTCCCAGTACATGGTGTAGTCAAAACTGGTGCCGGCATTGTCTATTCCACCGTTGGCTTGGACGATCCGGCTATGCTGCTCCGGTCCGACGTTCTTTGATCCCTTAAACATCATATGCTCGCATAGATGGGAGATTCCGGTGATGCCGGGTCTTTCGTTCTTTGATCCCACCTTTCGCCACACCTGGTAAGTTACCACCGGGGCGGAATGATCCTCGGAGATCAGAACGGTCATACCGTTGTCCAGGGCGTACTTCTCCACCGGAAAGTTGATCTGACCCCAGCCCATCTGGCACAGAAATAAAAGAAGCAGCGAAGCGAGAATGGATCGAGTAAGGAATTTGGACATGAATCCCTCCTGGTTTGAGTTTGACTTATGTTTATAATAGTTTATCCATTTTAATACAATATGCTTGCTATAAAAACAAACTAATATATAATTTCCCCTATTTGATGTCAATAGAGTAAGGGGTTAACAAAAGGATACTGCCCTCCTGAAAGATATGGTTTTTTTTCAGTTCATCTAGGATGGACTGCACATCCGGGGAGGAGGATAACATCGCTCCCAAAGCTATACCGAAAGAAAATTTCTTCTCAGGAAAAGAGACGATTTCCACCTCGGAATCCTCAGGTAAACCTGCTTTCTCCCTGGCGATGGCGAGGGCTAACTTCAACCCTCCCAAAAGATCCACTAGACCGTTCTGTTGAGCCTGTTTCCCGGTCCATACCCTTCCGCGCCCAAGTGAATCCACCCTGGCTTCGGACATCTTTCTCCCCTCTGCCACCTTGCGGACAAATTCCGAGTAAAATTCTTTTATCTGCCTTTGGATTAACTCCCTTTCCTCGTCATTGAAGGGACGGGTTGTGGAATATATGTCCGCATGTTTTCCTCTTTTGACCGTTTCGATATTCAGACCAATCTTCTGATACAGCCCCTGAAAGCTGAATTTCCCCGATATCACTCCGATGGAGCCGGTATAGGTGGAGGGCATGGAGACGATGGTATCGGCAGCGCAGGAGATCCAATAACCACCGGAACCAGCCACGTCCGACATGGAGACGATGAAGGGTTTTACACCCTTGGTTTTTATAATCTCTCTTAATATCACGTCGGAGGCGATCCCTTCACCGCCGGGGCTGTCTACCCTGAAAACGATGGCTTTAATGGTTTTATCTTCCCGGGCCTTTTGAATGGCTTTGGAGATGGTCTCAGAGCCCATATAGTCCCCCAAAAGAAAATTCCTGCCGCTTTCTCCTGAACCGATCATACCTGTGGCAAAGATTACCGCAATCTTGGGAGGAATAACCCAGCTATATTTGAAGTAGTTCTGCTTCCGATAAGCTGCGTATGCAATTTTTTTAGGTTTTATTCCAGCGGTATGTTTGATCAGATCATCCATCTGATCATAGAAAAGAAGGGTATCTACCAGGTTCGAGCTTTTGGCTTCGGAGGCGGTAAAAGGTCCGGAGTCTATTTTGGTTTTGGTTTCCTCCTGAGTCCATCCTCTTCCTTGGGCGATGCCCTGGGTTATCTGGTCATACAAGTCGTCCAAAAGCGAGTTCATCATTTCTCTATGAGCGGGAGACATGCCGGTGCGGGTGAGAAGGTCGGAAGCACTCTTATAATCCCCGATATGTTCCAAATCCGCCACTATCCCCAGCTTTTCCAAGGTCCCTTTGATAAAGGTCACCTCCGCCTCCAAACCATTCAGCAGCAAATATCCGGTGGGGAGAAGGACGAGCTTATCCGCAGCGGTGGCTAAATAATACTCCTTGTTTCCTCCTAACTCCATGAAGGCGATCACGTACTTTCCGCTGGTTTTGAAATCAAGGATGGCCTCTCTGATCTCCTGAACTTTAGATATTCCTATATCCAACGACTCTATGCGCAGCAACATTCCCCGGACGGAAGTATCATCTTTCGCGCGCCCAATCGACTCCAGCAATTCCATCACTGTAGGTTTGGTCTTTCCAAAGAAGCCCACCCGGCTGTTTTCCTCCACCAGCTTTCCCGAAAGCCGGATTTCAACGAAATTGTTCTTTCTTTTCAACAGTGTCCGGTATCTATCTTCACTCAGAGTGAGGTAAACAGTCCCCTGGTTGTAATCGTAATCCTTGGTGACCGAATTATAAGTGCCGGCTCCCAGGGTAGGGAGGTTGATCCTTCCCCCTACGCCGAAATTCCCCTTATCGTCTATATCCCCGGAGAGGATGAATCCATCCAAGGGTTCCACCTCGGCTCTAAACCGGTAGGCGGCGTTTTTTATCTTTTCTTTTTCCCCCAGCGAGGCATCCGCAGAGAGGGTCAACCGGTCACCTACTGGTCTGACCGCTACACCGTAGTCAAAGGAGATCCGGGTCTTCTCGCCCTCAAACCGGGTACGGTTTAAATCTTTTGCCACTGCTCCCACTGACAGGAACTCAAAGGGACGAGCCAAAAGCCCGATCTTCCAGGAGGAGAGCTTATCGTAATCTTCGTGCCGGGAACCGAACCAGCTGTAACTTGTTCCCCAGAAGAAACCTCTTGAGAATTTCCCGCCCCCGGACAGGGTGTATTTTCTGTAAGCCCGGTCTCCAATGTTCCCCAGCCATTCCACCGAGAATCCCAGTCCACCAGTGGATAAAAACCAGGCATTGTCCCCTTCGAAGCTGGAGTCGGAAAAGGTGTGGAAGAATGAGGTCTGGAATCCGCGAACCATTCCCAGACCGGCGGGATTGAATTTTATGGCGGAGATGTCGTCCGAGGTTGCGGCTGAATTGTAGGGGAGAACAAAACTCTCGGTCGGTGATTGATAGCCCCATACCGGGGTAACGGAAAAAACCGCCAGAAGGATGAGGATGCTAACTCGCCGTCCCATTTTATACCTCCTCAAAAAAGAAAGCGTTATTTTACTTCATGAGTGGTTTTATTCGACTTTAAGAGAAGTTTGGAAATTACAGGTTGAACCTCGTCGTCCCAGGGATGCTCGTAAAATTCCATAAGCAGGATATTTTTCGGTGAAGTTCGCATTTCGATGACGCAATGAAAGCTGAAGAGAAAATGGTTCTTACCCCGGCTGACCTGGTTCACCCGACAGTTAATACCTTTAGCAGAATATTCCACCAGGTCGGTAGTAATCCAATACTTGAAATCCGGTTACTGGTTATCTCCCCTCAAACTGAATTTGTCCAATTCCGTTGATATCGATTTCAATCTCAGATTCTTCTTCGCCACAGATCCCTTCGAGGGTGGTTTGGTTCAATACCGTCGGCCGAATGATGATCCCCCGGGTGGTTATTTTACTCCCCCGCCCCACAGTAAATTTCAATCGGGCGGAGAGATCCTCCGGGACTACCAGATTAACGTTACCATAGGTGTTTTGAACGTAAAGCTGAGCATCTTTTATATCGGCAATGTCTAAATCTATTTTAGAGTAAACCGTTTTAAACATATTCGTACCGTCAATCAGTGTGATATCGGAAGCGTCGATAGGGCTGTAGACGGTGCTCGCTTCCAATTGCCCCTCGAACCTTTCCACGTCGATTTTCCCATAGCTGGTTTTCAACAAAGCTTTCTCGTCCTTGGTTTCCACGTTGCGTACCGATATCGAATTATAACTGGTCTCAACGTTTAGACCTCCCCGGATGTTCTCCACATCCACCTGACCATAAGTTGCGGTTATCCTGGTCTCCTCGGAGATGTCACTGACCTGGATGTTACCATACTGGCTCTGAATGTCTATTTTCTGGATGGGTCCGGTTATATCTAGATCGAAAGCCTGGGTTTTGGTTTCTATAGTGAAATTATGCGGGATAAAGATATATAAAGTGGCATTTATTCCGAAGTTTGAACCTTCCCAAGGGGCGGGATGGGGGGTGGTCAGGTTCAGGTTAACCACTTCCTTTTCTCTATCCAAATCCAATGCCACCATGTCAGCAAACTTCTTCGCTTTCTCCGGGGTATTGGCCCTTGCCCAGATTTTAAATTTCACCATACAATCGTCTTCATCCCAGACCTCCAGGTAGACTTGCCCGCCCAGGTTAGCCGGAGTGATCAAACGAAATTCGTTCGCCCCTTTCGCGGAAACCTGGGCTTGTGAGTTTTGAGTATATTCCTCCGAACATAAAACGGGAGGGGAAAAAATTAAAATCCCCATCAGTATAATAAGGAGGGTAGGTAAAAAATACGAAGCTATACGCTGATTTCTCATTCTTCTCTCACATTTAGTTATTCCCCCGCTTCTTAAGTCGTTAATACGATCCGGATTCGATTTAAGTTTCGTAAAAGTAAGTTCATTGAATAATTGAATATAGGCAGGAGAGAGGATATATCCAGTATACAGTTTTATTGGACTCAATGAAGTTGATTAGGTTTCCTTGTCCCCTTCGGGGAATAGCAGAAAAAAACCTCGCCTTTTCAGCGAAGACTTCAGTATGAACAGGTGCCAGGTTAGACATCAATTTCTGTAAAATGGGTTTTATCTCAAAGTCCCCCTTTAGTAAAGGGGGATTAAGGAGGATTTAATCTCCCATGTCACTTCATTTAGATTCGCTATGCTTACTACAAGAGAAAAGAGTTGAAATGAACAACCAAGTCGGAGGTTCCAAAAATCTGAATTCGGATCAATAGGACTAGTTATGTCAACTTCAGCTCTGCCTATAGCGGGGATTCCAAGTCGGAGGTAGTTTATTAAACCAGATGCTGATCCCGCAGTTCAATTCGCTTTTTCTTCGGATTTTATTTCCTCGGTGTTCTTATTGCTCCGGATCCTTCGAATTACCCAAAACCCCAATCCACCGACGATGATGAGGGCAACGATTATCTTCTCGTAATGCTTGACCTGTCCGATCAGAGCTTCCAAGCTGGCGCCGAACACATAACCCAGCCCCCCCATGACCGCTGCCCAGACCATACAGGAAAGAAAGGCAAAAGGCAAATACTCCCTTCTTTTCATTTTGATCAGACCCAGAAAAGCGGCAGAGGCAAATCTTAAACCGTATAAGTACCGGGTGATGAAGATAGCCCAGATCCCGAATCGGTTGAACAATCTTTTAGCTCGGGGATAATATCTTCGAGCCTGGGGGAATTTCCATAGTATCCCTACCCCCCTGGTTCTTCCCAGATAATACAGAGCCACGTCCCCCAGATATGCTCCTGCAAAAGCCACCAGCATCACCAGATCCAGTCGCAAGTAACCTCTTTTTGCTAAAAATGCCGCGGCGATGAGGAAGGATTCTCCCTCTAAAAAAGAACCGAAGAAGAGGGCGATATAACCGAATTGTACAATAAAATCCTGCATAAATTCAATACCTAATGTCCACCGACCACCGTCGGTAGCCCGCGGCTAACACCCAGTGGTTTGCCTGCTATCCAAAGAGTTTCCATTTCACTTTTAACCAAATAAGACGGTTTTAGCGGCGGACGGCGGACCGCTGACTGCGGACGATTTCTAAAATTTATCTCTCTTCCTGACAGATCATGTGATATTTGCCTATCTGCTCCAAATTGATCATCCCGCGTAGCTTTTTGTCTTTCATCACCGGCATTACGAAAAGCCTGTGAGCGGTCATGGTTTTGTATATTTCGGATAAGGAAGCATCCTCGGTGGTATATACGAATTCCTTCTGCATGACATCTTTTACCAGGGTAGTCTTTTCATGTTTATGCAGGGCGGAGAAGATCGTCTCGCGGGTAAGAATACCCACTACTTCGCCTCCTTCCTCCACCGGGAAATCCTGCTGGAAGCTGTGGCAGATTCTCTCCAGAACCTGACCGACGGTCTCCTGTGGTGAAACTGTGTGAACGTCGGTAAGCATAGCCAGCTTGACCGGGGATTTTCCCAGCGAGCTTTTTACCGCTACCATCCTCTCCTCGCCTTCCGCTCCCAGGTAGATGAATATGGCGATTAGAGCCATCCACCAGTTGAAGAAGATGCCGAAGAAAAAGAGGATGATGGCGAAACCCTGCCCTATCCCCACTGCGATTTTGGTGGCTTTCAAACTCTCTATGCGGGTTGCCAGAATGCCCCTTAAAACCCTTCCGCCGTCCATGGGAAAGGCGGGAATCAAGTTGAATCCACCCAAAACCAGGTTTATCCAGAAAAGACTTGCCACCACGTTCCTGCTATGAAGGTTGATCTGTTTGAAATTTATGCTCTGATGGGTTATTGTGGCAAGAAGGAAAAAGAGAATAGCCAGGCCAAAACTCACCAGGGGACCGACCACCGAGATGGTAATTTCCTGTTTGGGGTCTTCAGGAATCTCCTCCATCCGGGAAACCCCTCCGATGGGTAAAAGGATGATATCGTTGACTTTTATTCCGTAGTGAATGGCCACCAGGCTGTGACCCACCTCGTGCAATATCACGCAGATGAAAATGAAAATAATAACTATCATCCCCAGAAAGGCTCCCTCTGATCCCCCTTGTCTGGATCCGACGATTCCGATAAACAGAAGTAGTAACAAAAAGGTTAAATGTACCCGGATGGGTATCCCGAAAAGTTTTCCGATCTTAAACGACCATTTCATTAACGACCTTCCTTAATAGGGTTCTGTTCATCCCGAGGGGAGAGGGGATTTTTCTTCTTCCCTTTTCCATATCCTTGCATTTATGGTTCGAAAAGCTCACCACAAGTCAATCATTTATTATCCGTCATCCAGTATAGTTTTTATTTTTCTTTTCCCGCTTCTGTCGCTCCAAAACTCTTCCAGGTTTCAGCATAATGTTGAAGTTGTTTATCCACCAGGTAGTTCACCGTTCCCTCGTCAAAGGCACCATCTGCTTTTCTCTCTCCAGCTTGTACTCCGGTTAGTATTTCAATTCCCTGATCTATGGTCTTGATCGGACAGATACGGAATTTCCCTTCTTTTACCGCCTCCACCACCTCGTTTTTCAACATCAGATCCGGCACGTTTTGATGGGGGATCATTACTCCCTGAGTACCGGTCAAACCTTTGGCTTTGCATACCGAATAAAAACCCTCTATCTTTTCGTTTACTCCCCCGATAGGTTGGATGTCGCCTTTTTGATTAACCGAGCCGGTAACCGCAATATCCTGCCTTAAGGGGAGTCCGGACAAACTGGACAGAATGGCATAGACTTCGGTGGATGAAGCACTGTCTCCTTCCACGCCGGAATAGGATTGTTCAAAACAGATGCTGGCGCTGGCGGTCAAGGGTTTATCCTGAGCGTATTTCCCGTTCAGATAGCCGCTTAAGATCAACACCCCCTTGTTGTGCGTGCGTCCGGACATGTCTGCTTCCCTCTCGATGTTAATCACGCCCCCTCTTCCCATCGAGGTCCGGGCGGTAATGCGGGTGGGCTTTCCGAAGGCGTATTCCCCCAAACTGTAAACCGAAAGCCCGTTGATCTGTCCCACCACCGCCCCTTCGCAATCGATCAGGATTATTCCGTCCTCGATCATCTCCTGTATCTTGTCTTCCGGTAAAGCCAATCTTTTTATCCATTCCTCGATGGCTTTTTCCACGTGTTCCCGTTTCACGGTTTTACTTTGAGAACTCTTAGCCCAGTAGCTGGCCTCGGTGATCAAATCGGCGATCACGGTGAAACGGGTGGTGAGCTTCTTCTGGTTTCCCGCCACCCTCACCCCAAACTCCACCACCGCCCCCACCCCGTTTTTGTCAAAAGATAAAAGCTGGTTGTCCTCACAGATCTTTCGGATAAAGCAGGCATATTCATAGATGCTTTGATCGTCCTTGGTCATTACCGAATCGAATTCCGCCTTCACCTTGAAGACCTTTTTGAAATCGTCGTCCAGATTATAGAGAAGATGGTAAATGTGATTGTCCCCGATCATCACCACATTCACGCTGATTTCGATCGGCTCCGGTTTCATACCAGACGCACCCAGGATATAAAACGGGTCGTTGGATTGTATCTCCACCTGGCTATATTTCAAAGCCCGTTTGAGCGCCTGCCAGGATCCCGGTTCCATCAAGACGTCCAGTGCGCTCAAAACCAGATAACCCCCGTTAGCCTTAATATAGGAACCGGCTTTGATCTTAGTAAAATCCGTCCTCCACATCCCACCCCGCTCTGCCGTTCTTTCCACGGTTCCAAACAGATTCCGGTACGAGGGGGTGGTCTCGATGATTATGGGCGCGGTTTTGGTCTCCGAGTTGTCCACGATCACGTTTACCTGGTACTCGATGAATTCATCCTCGTACTTCAAGGGGGGTAAACCGGGAAGCGACAATTCCGGCGGTCTCTCCCTGGCGGGCTTGAACCGATCCAGATTATTGATCAGACTTTCCTGCACCTCATCCAAATAACTGTGCAGTTTTTCATTCTGGTACTTGCTTTTTATCTCCTTGATCATTTCCCGGACCAAGGGAACGATCATCTCCTTATCCAGAGTTTCCAGTGCCTTTTCCATCTCCTTGACGATTTCCCTTCCTTCTTTGAAGACGTCCTCCATCAGCTTGGCTAGGGCTTCGTACTTGGCCTTTAATAGGTTGAGTTGTTCGGCGGAGAATTTATCCTCCCGCACCTGTTTTTCCAATTTTGCCAGGGAAGTGGGCTTGTTATCGATCAGCGGATGAACGTCGGGTTTCACATAGGGCCCCATCTGGATCTGAACCAAAGCGAAACCTTCTTTTTTTACCTCCTCCTCGAATTCCATCAGTATGGCTTTCTGTGCCTCCTCCGATTCCTTGGTCAGTTCGTCTTTTCGGGCTTTGTAAGCCTCGCTTTCGAACACCGAGGGGATGTTGTTCTTCAAAGAGGAGATAAGGTTTTCCATCTCTTTCTTGAAGAGCTTGCCCTGTCCGGGGGGTAGATTGATCACCCGAGGAACGTCTACATCCCGAAAATTGTGTATATAACAGATGTCACTGGGGGCTCCCACCTCTTTTTCCAGCTTTTCCAGGAGGTTTTTGATGGTGGTCATCCTGCCGGTTCCGACGAAGCCGGCGATGAATATATTGTAACCTACGGCATTGATGTCCAGTCCCAGTTTGATTGCCTTGACCGCCCGCTCCTGCCCGATGATCCAATCGCACACCTCCACATCGTTGGTGGTGGAGAGTTTTAGTTTTTCCACAGGACATTGCCAGCGGAGTTTCTCCACCGGGACCTCTTCGAATTTCAGTTTGTCAGCCATCGTTTTCAACCTCCTACAGTTGAATTAAGAAAGTTAGTCTTTCTGTATGAGAATGTTGTATCCTTCTATATATTCTAAATTCCAAAACCAATGATTTAATCCCCAAAGCAAGTTCCCACTGCTCTAGCAGCTTGAATCAAAGGGAAGTCCATCGGTACTTTTTTTAAAGCGACAATGCCATCCTGAAGGGGGACAGAGGTGATCTTTCCCCCGCGCGTGCTGGTCATGTAGCCGAATTTCCTTTCCATGATTAAGTCCACGGCAAGTTTGCCAAATTGAGTGGCTAAGATCCTGTCGAAATTGGTCGGTTTTCCACCGCGCTGAAGATGTCCTAGGATGATGACCCGGGTCTCCAGACCGCAGATCTCCTCAATCTGCTCTGCAATACGATAGCTGACCCCACCCAGTCTTATCTGGTCGGTGCTGCCTTTCACTTCCCTTTGGATCACTAATTCTGACCCACCGAGTTTTACCCCCTCGGACACCACCACGAGGCTGAATCTTTTTCCGAGTTTGCTTCGCTTTTCTAATTCATTACAGATCTTTTTGATGTCAAAAGCAAACTCCGGGATTATAATCACATCTCCTCCACCCGCCACCCCGGAATAAAGTGCCAGCCAGCCGGCATATCTTCCCATCACCTCCAGTATCATGACCCGATGATGCGACTCCGCGGTGCTGTGGATGTTATCGAGGGCATCGGTAGCCACTGCTACGGCAGAATCGAAGCCGATGGTGAAATCGGTGGCAGAAACGTCATTATCTATGGTTTTGGGTATTCCTACGATGGGGACTCCCAGCTGATGAAAGCGGTGAGCAATATGGAGAGTTCCGTCTCCGCCGATACAAACCAGGGCATCCAAATCCAGATTGGAAATGTTTTTCAATGTCTCCTTGGAAACGTCTTTCTTCTCTTCGCCATTGGCGAAAGGATTAGCTTGATTGGAGGTGCCCAGTATGGTTCCACCCAAACCCAGGATACCGGAGACGTCTTCCCATACCAGCTTTTTGGTGCGGTTTTCGATCAATCCCTCGAAACCGTCCTTGATCCCCACCACCTCCATGTCGTGACAGAGAATCGCGGTTTTGGTAACGGCCCGGATGGCGGGATTCAATCCAGGGCAATCTCCTCCGCTGGTAAGGACTCCGATCCTCTTTTTCCTTTTCACGGCTGCTCCTTTTGGTTTGCTTGTTTACCGTAGAGCATGATAGTCTAAAATCATTAGTTTATCAAGGAGATTTTTTGCACATTTCTTCAACGGAAATAAGCTATAGTTTATCTCCGCGTATTCTGCGGAAATTAAAACTTGCAAGACGAGGAGCTCGCTCGTATATTGCAAGAGAAAGGAATAATATTTATGAAAAATGTGGTGGTCTTAGGATCGACCGGTTCAATTGGAAAGAACGCTTTGGAAGTTTTGTCCCATTTCCCGGATCAATTCACCCTTTGGGGAATCTCCACCAACAGGAATGTCGATCTGCTGGAAGAGCAGATCAAGCAATTCAAGCCCCGGTTGGTGGTTGTTGCAGACGAAAAGAGTTTTCCAAGCTTACCCCGAAATCATGACACGGAAGTCCTTTCAGGACTGGTAGGTTTGAAAAGATTATGCACTCATCCGGAGGTTGATCTGGTTATTAATGCCTTAGTCGGATCGGTCGGGTTGCTTCCCAGCCTGGATGCGTTAGAATCAGGTAAAAGACTCGCCACCGCCAACAAGGAATCGCTGGTTATGGCGGGTGAGCTTCTGGTCCAAAAAGCCAAAGAGAAAGGTACTGAGATTATCCCCATCGACAGCGAGCATTCCGCCATCCAGCAATGTCTTTTAAGCGGCAAGAAAAACGAGGTAAAAAGGATCATCCTGACCGCCTCCGGGGGTCCGTTTTGGGGAAAAAGCGAAACGGAGCTTTACCGTATCACGGTGGAGGAGGCTTTATCTCATCCCACCTGGGAGATGGGGAAGAAGATCACCGTCGATTCCGCCAGTTTGATGAATAAAGGGCTGGAGGTGATAGAGGCGCACTGGCTTTTTGACGTTCCTCCGGATCGAATAAAGGTGGTAATCCATCCTCAGTCCATTATCCATTCCATGGTCGAATTTGTGGACGGCTCGGTGATCGCCCAGATGAGCGTACCCGACATGAAGCTTCCGCTCCAGTATGCTCTTTTCTATCCCCAGAGGGTTTACAGTCCTAATACTTCATTGGATTTGACCAAAACTCGGCAGCTGACTTTTTTTGAGCCGGATTACGACAAATTCCCCTGCTTGAAACTGGCGTACCAAGCTTTGGAGATGGGCGGAACTGCACCCGCGGTCTTAAACTCAGCCAACGAGGGAGCGGTGGACGCCTTTCTATCCGGGCGGATCAAATTCACGGACATCTGGAAATTGCTGCAAAAGGTTTTGAGCCAACACCGGGTAAAGTTGAATCCAAACTTAGACGATATTTTAAAAGCAGACAGATGGGGAAGAAAAACTGCTGAAGGGTTGTATTCCAACTGACTTTAATAGGGTTTTAAAACACGCCACCAAGGTGGCTGGGAATAAATAGAACCAGTCTCTGAGAAATTCGTATAGAAGCATTGGATACATACTGAAAGGAAAGAATGACCACATTTTTAGCTACGATATTCGTCCTGGGAATTTTGGTTTTTGTACACGAGTTGGGGCATTTCCTGGTTGCCAAAAAATCTGGCATTCGGGTAGAAAGATTCTCACTCGGTTTTCCTCCCAAGATGATCGGGAAAAAGATCGGTGACACGGAATACTGCATCTCCTGGATCCCCTTGGGTGGTTACGTGAAGATGGCAGGGGAGGAGCCGGACAAGGAGGAAATAAAGGGGGAGCCGTGGGAGTTCATGTCCAAGCCTCCCGGCATACGCGCTCTGGTGGTGGCAGCCGGTCCGGTGATGAATCTGATTCTGGCAGTTTTGGTATTTTGGGGAATAATCTTCTTTGCCGGCATGCATGATATCCACGAGGAGAGCAACCAGATCGGCTTGGTCTCCCCCGGAGGACCGGCGGATAAAGCGGGTTTAAAGTTTGGTGATAAGATCGTCTCCATCAACGGGGTGGAAGTGACTTCCTTCACCCAGATGAGAGAGATTATTCTAAAAGAGGTGGAAAAGCCGGTGGAGGTGAAGTGGATACACGAGGGGAAAGAATTATCTGCCCAGATCACTACCTATAAAGAGAAGATGCTGAATGAAAAGGGTGAAAATGTGGAAGTGGGGAAGATCGGGATAGGACCGACTTACACCAAGGTGAAAGTCGGATTCTTCAAATCGTTTATTGAAAGCGTGAACACCACCCAATTCATCCTGGTGGAATCGGTGAAGTTCATTGTCGGGCTTATCACCGGCGCGTCTTCGGTCAAACTTCTGGGCGGACCTCTTTTCATCGTTCAGACTGCCGGAGAGACTGCCCGATCCGGATTTATCGACCTGTTATCCTTTTTAGCTCTTCTATCGGTCAATCTATCGTTGATAAACATTATACCCATCCCGGTTTTGGATGGCGGTCACCTGTTGTTCTTGGCCATAGAAAAAATCAAAGGCTCGCCTTTAAGCATAAAGCAAAGAGCTGCCGCCCAGCAGATCGGTTTTGCCTTCTTGATTCTCCTGATAATCTTCGTCACTTACAACGACGTTTTGCGCCTGATAAGATAGAAAAAAGTATAGAGTCAGGAGTATTGAGTAGAGAGGGAAAGGCAAAATCTCAAAACTCCTCTAAAAGATTGTTAAATGACATTTTGAAGAGGTTTAGTGATGAAAAAGCTCCTTGGGATAAAAGACTCAGAAGAATTCTGGAAAGTATTCAGTAAGGAAAGAGAAAAGATACGAAAGAAAAGAAGAAACCTTCCTTTTTCCAAGAAGATTGAAATATTATCTTCCATACAGAAGCTTTTCCCCAAAAACCGATAGCTGTTACGTCAGTAGCCCTTTGGCTCCTGACACCAACCTACCCGCCCTTAGTAAGAAGGGATAGATCCTATGTCCAAGAAGAGTGCCGGACTTTTGCTTTTCCGCGAGGTCTCAGGTCATCTTGAGGTTCTGTTGGTTCATCCGGGGGGTCCGTTCTGGACCAAGAAGGATGAGGCGGCGTGGTCTATCCCCAAAGGCGAGTTCGAGGATGACGAGGAGCCATTAGCCGCCGCAAAACGTGAGTTCGCAGAAGAGACTGGGTTTATACTGCCGGATGGTGAGGTGATTCCTTTGGAACCGCTGCGCCAGCCAAGCGGGAAACTCGTTTACGCCTGGGCTATGAATCACGATTTCGATCCTGCCGGATTGAAGAGCAACACCTTCTCCCTGGAGTGGCCTCCGAAATCCGGACGAAATCAGGATTTCCCTGAAATAGACCGCGCACAGTGGTTCACTATCGAGGCAGCCAGTCATAAAATTCTGAAGGGCCAGGCGCCCTTTCTCGACCAGCTTCAACAGAAGCTGAAAGGCCGCCGCTAAAGGAATAATTAGTATGTAGGCGTCCATATGGACGTGATTTTTGCAATTCAATATTTCGCAGACTGAAGTCTGCGGCTACAAAAACAAAACTTCTCACGGAGCTGTGATTTTTCAAGATGAACGCCACCCACGAACTTGTGGAGCTGGGAGAGTAACTACCGGACTTGCTGGACTTACTGGACTTACTGGACTTGCTGGACTTTCGGATTCCTCTTTTTCGTCTTCTTCAAAGTCAGAAGGCTCATTTGCAGATTGGCTCGAAGCTTGCCATAAAAGAAGATTGTCATCCCAGAGGATGGCGTAGCTGCCGTTGTGGGTCATAGCCTTTCGGAAGCCCAGGTTGGAAAGAATCCGGCCAACCCGGTGATAAGAGAGCCGGCTTTCTTCGGATTTGCCGTAGTTGAAATAGTCGGTTATGGTTTTAACCGGAAGGGCGCCGTTTTTTACTTGATAATTAAGTCCTTTGATGGTATTGATGATTTGAGATTCAAGATCGACGGGTTCGGGTTCGGATTCGGGATAGAGTTTTGGAAGTTCCTCTTGTCTTACTTCTTCTATCATGTCCCAAAAGGCTTTTTCCCCCTCCGAGGTTTTAGCCACTCCTACGGATTTCGCATCGCTCAATTTCTCTTTAAGCTGAATAGCTTTCAAGGCATCCTGAATTCTCGGCTCGTAGGAATCGTCTTCCAACACTTGGATGGCTTTGTCGATTAGTCTTTCAATAAACTCTAACTCTTTGGAATCTTCCCTTCGATCAGACTCAGGGTCTTCGATTCCTTCGTTTTCTGTATCAAGTAAGTTGGTCATATAAAGAATTCAAAATTAAAGATTCAAGATTCAAAATTACAGCTCAAAATTCCTCTTTCATTATTAGTACCTCCCTCATAAATACCGACGCCATCCTTTTCACCACAGAAGTTGTATCGAATTTGTTATTTATGGTATGAGGGACTACAGGTTAGACTTATCCTACTGTGCTAAGGGGGGAGTTTTGTATTTGCCCAATTCATTGGGTACTCGCTTATTTATCATTTCATTAAACAACTTCGCCCGATAAATCGGGCAACTACAGACGTCCCCCTATCCGCCCTTCGACCCTTCGAAAAACTTAGGGCGCTGACAGTTCGGCTTCGCCTCAGGACAAGCCCTTCAGCTTTGCTTCAGGACATGTCGCTCACCACAAGTCCGTTATTAGTTATTCTTTTATCCTCCTTCTTCCTTTTTCCTTGACTTTCCTGACTTTTAGGTTATAATTATATTGATGTTCCACCTGCTATTGGATTAGATGGGCGTAAGCCTTAACCTTAATAAGGAGCCAAAAATGAGTAAGAAACTATTCATTTTGGTGATCTTGCTTTTTATCAGTGTACCTGCTTTTACCCAAGTTGACACCGCTTGGGTGAGAAGATATACCGGACCCGGAAACTTGGGTGATCCTGCGGGCAATATTAAAACAAATAATGTAAAAGAAGGACTACTTTTCCCTGGGGAGAATTTCACGGGGAGAAGCCCTGCACTATACGGTGCAGGGCGGAGCGCAAGAGACTTTTTGACGCCTGATGGACGGTTTGACCTTAAAGCCATTCGGGCATCGGGGTATCAAGGTCCACTTGATTTAAAGGGATTGGGTGTGGGAATTGAACCTCGCACCAGCGAGCCGGTTCTGTCGCCAATTGCAAATGCCAGGATATCCGGCGACCCCGACGACACATTCTGGACGGATAAGTTTTCGTGTGTCCCTGGCTTAAATGGTGCTTGTTATGCTCTATGCGTGTATGACGGCAAGCTGATCGCCGGGGGTTATTTCGAGGTAGCTAACTGCACGCTGGCAACAAATATCGCCTCCTGGGACGGTTCCTCCTGGTCACCCCTGGGGTCGGGGATGGATGGCTGGGTCTATGCCCTGATGGTCTATGACAACAAGCTGATTGCAGGGGGACTTTTTTACACCGCCGGGGGTGTGAGTGTCAAGGGTATAGCCTCTTGGGACGGTTCCTCCTGGGACTCCCTGGGGTCGGGGATAGAGGGAGTATGGGATCGAACGGTTTATGCACTGGAGGTCTATGATAACAAGCTGATTGTCGGGGGGGCGTTTGCCACCGCCGGGGGCGTGAGTGCCAGTTGTATTGCCTCCTGGGACGGTTCCTCCTGGTCCCCCTTGGGGTCGGGGATGGTGTTGGGGGGGGGTGAAGACTACCCCTATGTCTCTGCTCTGGTGGTCTATGACAACAAGCTGATTGTGGGGGGGGTCGTTTACCACCGCCGGTGGTAAGGTATCCCCTTATATTGCCCAGTGGACAAAACGTTATGTGCTCCGGGGAGATGCTAACGGAGATGGAGTGATTGACATCGGGGATGTAGTTTATCTGATAAATTATCTATACAAGAATGGCTCCGCACCTGTTCCCTTAGAGAATGGCGATGCTAATTGTGATAGTTCGGTTGATGTGGGAGACGTGGTTTATCTGATCAACTATCTGTTCAAAGGAGGACCGGAGCCAAGCTGTTAAATTAATTCGTCCATTGTCGGTCGTCCATAGTCCGTCGCTAAAACCCAAAAAATCTATTCCTTCGTTGGGCGAGTCCGTAGCTCAGGAGTCCCAGGCTTTTGACACTCTATATTTCAATCTTTCAGGAGCTTACAACTCCTATTTTACACGTTCCTATTCCGTAGTCTCTTTCCACAAAAAGCAAATTCGCAACAACTTCAGTGGTGAAGAGGATGGCGTCGGTATTTATGGGGGAGGTACTGTTAGCGAAAAGTTCACGGGAGCCTCTTTTCTTTTTCGAGGGTCTCCCAGCCGTACCCCCTAATTATTATCGCATTTACAAAATGAATATTTTTGGATTTTTGACTTTTTACTCTAAACTCTTAACTCTAAACTCTATACTCTGTAAGTTACCCGGAGTGCAGGAAACTTGTCTAACTGATCCCATGGAAGTAGATGCTACCACCAGTCGCAACTCTTCAGTTTCAAACGTACGCAATTCCTTACCCGATAATGGCTTGGAGGAATAGTGAGAAAAAAATAAAAATGAACCTCAGATGCTTCAGAAGCTTCAGATGCTTCGGTCCCACCGGCAGTTGCTCGATTCATCGAGCCCAATAAATTGGGCAACTACAATTTCATAGGATAAGGAAGAGACTTTAGGGTCTTTCAGTCTATAGACTGCCTGACAACAACCTCACTCTTTCCCCTGATATTTGGACGGACATTTGACCAGCAGCTGGTCCGCTACGAAGACCCCGTTTTCAAACTTTCCAATCACCACCACCTGCTTGGCTTGCTCGAAATTGGCGGGTTTGGTTCCACTGTAGACTATCATCATCTTATCCTGCTTTTCATCCACGATGGGGAATTGAAGCTGGTGGGTGTTTATATCGTATTCAACCTCCGGAAAAACCGTCTCGCCAATTACTTGAACCGTGGCGCCGGACTTGCGCGCTTCGGCAAAGCTAACATAAGGGGTTAAGGTCTTCTTGAAGGAGAGCGCTCCAAAGACGATGAATATCACAATTATGGCGATTCCGATTATATATTTGGCTTTCATCTATTCTCCTTTGACGAGCTAACGATGACATTAAATAATGTAAACAAAGAACAAACTTTCCTCCTGTATTCTGGTTCCCCCTCACCCTCTCCTCTTGCCCAGAGACTGTGTCATTTTGTAGTTGCTCGATTTATCGAGCCCAATAAATTGGGCAACTACAATTTCGTATCTCGATATATTGGAAGTTAAAATTAGCATTCTGCTTTTTATGACACACCCTCCACGGAGAGGGATTTTCTATTATTCTACGATAATTAGTTCGTTTTTTAAAGCAATCCTAATTTTACAATTTTCCATTATAAATGGCTATTCCAGAAACCATGTCCCGTGCAAATCGTAATATAAACTGTAAATTACATTTGCGTTTTCGTCTTAATTTGGTATTTTCAGGTGAAAGAAATTATGAAAAGTAAATTGGCATATATACCCTGGGAAGCAGTTGTTTGGATCTGTGGTCTGGTCTACTTCGGTTGCATCGACCCCCAAGCAACTCGTCACCTCACCCTGTGTCCTCTCAAGCTCCTGGGTTTTGATCATTGCCCGGGCTGCGGACTGGGGTTGTCTATCTCTTATCTTTTACACGGAGACCTGGTTGATTCATGGAACGCTCATCCGCTCGGTCTTTTTGCTCTATTGGTTTTGGTTTGGAGAATATTCGGTTTAGTCAAACGTTACCTTAATACCACTTTAATCCTTAAAAGAAAGAAGGTGCTCCATGACCAATGTTATGCAGATCCTTCCCGAGCTTGAGGGAGAGGAGATGGTTTTCGTCTCCAATCTTGTCAAAGAAATGCCGGAGCCGCAGGCGCAGCAGTTTGCCGCCATGTACCGCACCCGCAGGAAAGATCCACAGACGATTCTTATCGTCACCCTGTTGGGCTTTATCGGAATAGCGGGGATTCAGAGATTCATGTTAGACCAGGTGGGGATGGGATTGCTTTACCTGTTCACCGTCGGCATCTGCTGGATCGGCACCATCATCGACGTGGTAAATTATAAAAAGCTTACCTTCGAGTATAACCAGAAACAGGCGATGCAAGTTAACATGATTGTCAAGAGTATGTAGTAAGGAAAAGTGTAGTTATAAGGGTTCGAGGATTCGAGGGTTCAAGGAGTCAAGAGCAAAAAAGCGTTTAAGGTTCTCCGCCATAGGCGCCCATCTGCCATCCGTCGGGCAGGGATCCGCCTTCGGCGGAAAAAGTTCAAAAGTTCAATAAAACACATGATTGGGCTCTTCTCGTCCTATCTTCAGTGGAATCGAACCGGAGATCAAGTCAACAGCTTTTCCATCTCTCCTTCTGCTTTTATGAATTTTCCCTCTCCCTCTGCCACCAGTTCGCCTTTTTGATTGGTGATTATTCCCTGGGCGAAGAATAACCTCCCCTTATCTTCGACCAATCGCCCCTCCAAGGAGAGCTTATCTTTGATCTTGACCATCTTCTTGAACCGTATTTTTATTTCGCTGGTCAAACAGGTTTTCCCCTGCGCCAAAACTGCCCGGATCATGACTTCATCCAGAAGAGCAGAGAGTATTCCTCCGTGCAGGATGTCCTTATAGCCCTGAAAATTTGGTCCGGCGGTGTATTCCGCCACTACCCGGTCATCCTTTAGATAAAAGGGGATGTTCAAGCCGATAGGGTTTTCATCACCACAGACGAAGCATTGAGGATATCGTTCTAACGGTTTCATATTTAAAAAATACCTTTTGCAGATTTGTTTTTTCGGATGTCGGTTACGGATTGGGTTACGTATCGTAAATCGTATTTAGGTTTCGTCTTTCGTGTTTACACGACAAACGACAGACCTATCCGACAAACGATACGCAGCCTCAACCGCAAACACAAACAAAAAGGTGATGAGCCAAAGCCCACCACCTTTTTGATCATTCCGGCGAATGATTAATTGTGATTTGTTCCGACTATTTCTGTTCAGGGATCTCAAGAACTTTGGGCTCTTCCGTGATAGCGGTAACCGCGTTGGTGCCATAGCTGGACAGCTCAAAGGTGGCATCGGAAGTTGAGGTTTTCACCATCCCGAAAAGCGGGACTTTGATGTTACTCCACACATCGGCGGTGGCTTTATCCTTGGTGGTGTAACGCATGTGAGCGCAATCCAGGGACTGTCTCCCAACCATCAGCTTTTCCGTCCCCAGGTTTTTTATCCTGGGCTGGTTAGTTGAGTCGGTCTTGGGAGTGGGCGAGGCATTGATCATCTGGACCATAGCCGGGGGGAGTTCCAAAGCTTGCTGTTTGCCCTGTTTAATGATCATCCGGTATACAATACCGATATCCTGGGGATTGCCGGAGATGAGCATCTTGGTGATAACCGCATCCCCGGTTGCAGGATCGATATCTTCTATCTCATACCAGTAAATATCCGCACCTTTATCCGATTTTTCCTTGCCTACGATGGACAGTTTGGTGTTTTTTACCATTTTGTTCTGCGCGTAGGTAGCTTTGTAAATCACATAAGAGCCTACCGGCGGCATCTTGAATTCCCCATACATCTTGGGCATGCTGGGTATACCGGGCATCTGGGCTGAAGACAACTGGGTCCCCGCCAAAAAGAAGACCACCACTGCCGTCATAATCAGATACCTGAAGGACTTCTGAGAGCGCATAACGCTCCTCCTTTCTTGTAGGTTGTGATATTAGGTTAAAGTTTGCTAACTGAATTCAATTAAAATCAAAATCCTTTTCCTGTCTGGTAATGTAAAGTGCCGGTTATAACACTTCCTCTTATATTAGATCTTGCTTTTTTCTATATCGACTAATTTATCCACTATTTTACTGGTAAGTCAAGTCTTTTTTTGGATTTCGATTAGTTTGGGTAAACTATTACACTGCAATGGAATTCATCTTCCGTATTTTTGTCCTCGTATTCCTATTATCTATATTGACTAAGAAGTTAGGATTACCCAGCGTCCATGCAAGTTCTGATATTTGCAATACATGCAAGATAAAGCCGAAACATATAACGATACGCAACCTAAATCCAAACCGATGGACGATAAATCAGCCCCGTAAAGAAGTGCTTGGTGAATTTTGTCCTTATTTCTTTTGGTCTCTCACTTTATCAGATAAATTATTGACTTCTTAAATACAATACCGTAAATTTTGTTTGAGGGAACAATCCAAACCGGAGGTGAATAATGTCAGAGGACCTTAAAGAAGGGCTCCAGGAGGGGAATTTGCAACCAGGGAATAAGGAATCCAGAGAGGAGATCGAACGTCCGGGAAAGCTGAAACATGAGCGTTTAAAACAGGAGCAGATTCAGGAGGCGCGGTACAAAGAGAAACAGAGAGATTTCAGAAAAACCCTCATCCAGAAAGGCAAACATATTTTCGACCGGATGAGAAAATCCAAATTCCTCGGAGGAACCAAAGGTCGACGAGGAGCGTAAGAAATTCAAAATTAAAAGAGAAAAGTTAAAAATTGGAAATGCAGATTGCAGAGTGCAGAATGCAAAGTGCAAAATGCAGATTTCCGAATGAGGATTACATGCAAACCCTGAATTTTGGACATTGAACCTTAAACCTTAAACCTTAAACCTATCACCTAACACCTTGACTTATGTCTCCTCCAGATAAAAAGACCGTCGAGAAAATAAAGTCATTAAAAGAGCAGATAAACCATCATAATTATCTTTATTATGTGCTGGATAATCCAGAGATCTCTGATGCCGAATATGACCGGCTGTTCGACGAACTGGTGGAGCTGGAGAAGAGATATCCGGAGCTGGTGACGCCCGATTCTCCCACCCAGAGGGTTGGCGCAGTGCCTCTGGAGGAATTCAAGACGGTCCGGCATTCGCTCCCCATGCTCAGCTTGAACAAAGCCACCTCTGAGACGGAATTTCTGGATTTTCACCGAAGGGTTTTAGAGTTATCCGGTGTCGATGAAAAGAGAATCCAATATGCGGTTGAGCCGAAATTCGACGGTCTGGCGATCGAGCTGGTTTATCGCAAAGGGATGTTTTCCGTCGGCTCCACCCGGGGGGATGGGGTGATGGGTGAGGACGTTACCCAGAATCTGAAAACCATAAAGACCATTCCGCTCAAGCTTTTGGGGAAATCACCGCCGGATTTACTCGAGGTCAGAGGTGAAGTCATTATCAACAAAGAAGATTTCGCAAAACTAAACAGACAGAGAGAAAAAAATGGAGAAGAGTTATTTGCCAATCCCCG
>Ga0315291_10001476_pt1 | contig 31441 bp, 20 predicted proteins | sample YL17G12_20_MG_FD_203070 | JGI IMG/M metagenome (GOLD analysis project Ga0315291, IMG submission 203070) | Sediment microbial communities from Yellowstone Lake, YNP, Wyoming, USA - YL17G12_20 | ecosystem: Environmental > Aquatic > Freshwater > Lake > Sediment | place: USA: Wyoming | collected...
CTACGTGTGCTCGCTACAATACGCCTGGGACCAAGAAGGTGGTAGTTACGATTACCGCCACTGGTTGTAAGGATTCTTGTAACGCTGAGATTACCCAGAATATTACCCCGCCGGAGTGTAACATTACAGGTGGTAGGAATACGATCTGTGTAGGTGATAGCACCCAATGGTGTGCTACTGCGGGAATGAGGAGTTATCTCTGGAGTGGTCCGGGTGGATTTAGCCGTACCACGCAGTGTGTGTATGTGGGTGCAGGTTTGACCCCTGGAACTTACCCTTATACCGTTATAATTACTGATGCCAATGGCTGTAAGGATACCTGCAGTCGGGATTTAAGCGTGATAGCTTGCGTAGAGACCTGTCTTATCAAAGTGGATATTGCTCAGATAGAGCCGGGTGTAAATCCAGGAGATATTATCTGTCTGCCGATCAAATTAAGCACCAGCCGAACCATTGCTGGTTTCAAGCTGTTGCTCGAATGGGATCCCACAGTATTGACCTTGTTAGGAGTGGAGAGAGGCAATTGCATCGATGCTATCGATTTCTGGTTTGGGCATAATGCTCCGCACTACAAGTGGGAGAAGTTCTACTATGAGCAGCTCTTTTCCACTGATATTCACAAGCAGAAGGTGAAACTGGTGGGTATGGCGGATGTTCCGGATGGCTATCAGGGTTATCCGATTCTTCCCAATGCTCCTGACACCTGCACTATCGCTTGTCTTAAGTTCCAGGTCAAAAACGATGCTACTTTGAAGGAGTTCAAGCTGCCGGTCAGGTTTGAGTGGGATGCCGGCACCTATGACGAGAATACTCTTTCCGATCCTACCGGATATATCTGGTATGTGAGCCATGATCCCGTCCAGTTCCCTTACGACACCTCTGGACCTAATTATGACATCTTGAAGGTTGTCTGTTTCACCGATGGTGGGATCAGAGTTCGGGACGATGGACTCAACTGGATAGGAGATATCAACGTCAACGAGTATCCGTATGAGATAGCGGATGCGGTGTTGTTCTCCAGGTATTTCATTGAGGGTATTGATGTTTTCTCTCCCGATCCTTATTGGAGAGACATTCAGAAAAATGCCACCGATGTGAACTGGGACGGATATACTTTAACCATCTCTGACTTGGTCTATTTGATTCGGATCATCTTAGAGCTGGAGACACCGTTTGGACAAGGACATAAGTTAGCTCCGACCGATGAGGTCGCTGGGATGATTGCTTCGATAAAGGGAGAGGACGTAGTTATATCCAGCAAGTCGGATGTTCCGATTGGAGCGGCTGTGTATGTGTTCAAGCATGCCGGTATATCCAATTTGACCAATCTGAGCAATATGGAGATGAAGTATTCGGACACAGGCTCAGAGCTTCGGGTGTTGTTGTGGAGTCTGGATGGCAAGTCAGTGCCGGCAGGTTCACAGAAACTGCTCAGCTTTGAGGGTAAGAATGTTGAGTTAGTGTCAGTTGAGGCGGCGGATAATCTTGGCAGGACCCTTAAAGGGACCATTACCACCAAGAATATTCCCACCAACTTTGCGTTGTTAGGGAACTATCCTAACCCGTTCAACCCTTCCACTAACATCAGCTTTGCTTTACCTGAGAATTCTTCAGTTTCTCTGAAGATTTACAACATTGCTGGTCAGTTAGTGTGGAGCCATGAGAAGTACTATGAGGCTGGTACTCATACTATTGTCTGGGATGGAACCAATGAAAATGGTGAAAAAGTCGCCTCCAGTGTTTATTTCTATCGAATTTCTGCTGGTTCTTATAGTGGCGTTAGGAAGATGGTTTTGACCAAGTAAAAAGAATAACCTTAAAACTAAATAATGTCAAAAAAAGGGCCTCGCAAATGCGGGGCTCTTTTTTTAATCTCTTGACTTTTTTCCATTATATCTTATCTTCGGTCATGGTTTAAGATTAACCTTGAAGGAATGGATTTGATGAGAACTAAATCCAAATCTGAGCTCGAAGCTCTAAGTGAGTTATCTCGCGTTCTGATTTCAGAGAAGGGCTTAAATGAACTCTTCTCCAAAGCGGTAACTCAAATCAGGCATATTTTCAAAGCCCAACAGGTATCTATATCCATTCCTGATGACTCGGGGATTCTGAAATGTAAAGTTATTTCAGGCAAGAAAAATTTGTATACCAAACTTCCCAATGAGCATTTCCCTAAAGGACCTATAAATACGGTATTCCGTCTTGGAAAACCCATGTTCACTAACAATCTATTAAAGACTTATAGAAAGCAAAAAAGATTTGTAGCTCTATTGAAAAAGGAGGGTCTTTTTAAAGCCGCCTATTTGCCTCTTAAACTCGGTAAAGAGACACTGGGCGTTTTGGGCTGTGCATTAAGCAAGGAAGCGGATAATTTCACACCTAAAAAGATCCAACTTTTAACCATCTTCGCCAATCAGATAGCTTTAGCCATAAAAAATGCCCAGCTGCATAAAGAGCTGAAGGATCGGGCATTCAATCTCAGGGAACAAAGCATCAAAACACTCAGAGAGTCGGAGAAAAAACATAGAACTTTGCTTGAAAATTTGCCGCAGTTGATATTTTTCAAAGACAAACACTCTGTATATATTTCCGCCAACAAAAATTATTGCAAATCTCTGGGTATTAAACCAGAGGAGATCAGAGGAAAAACCGATTTTGATTTCTTCCCTAAAGAGCTCGCTCAAAAATATAGAAAAGATGATGGGGAGGTTATGAAAACTGGAAAAACAAAGGAGATAGTTGAAGACTACATTGAGAAGAAAGGAAAAAAGATCGTCCAGACGGTTAAAACCCCGGTATTGGGAAATGATGGCAAGCCCACCGGAGTTCTGGGAATATTCTGGGATATCACCGAGCGCAAGCGGGCGGAGGAGGCGCTACGAAAAAGCGAAGAGGAATTCCGCCTTATAACCGACGCTTTGCCCGTGCTTATTTCTTATGTCGATTCGGAACAGCGCTATCGCTTTCATAATAAAGCATACGAAGAATGGTTCGGACATCCCTGCACAGAGTTTCTGGGAAAGCATATAAAGGAGCTTTTAGGTCAATCGGCTTATAAGTCAATAAAGAGATATGTCGAGGCAGTGTTAGCCGGGCAGGAAGTAACCTTCGAAAGCTTCGTTCCCTACAAAGATGGCGGGACACGTTATGTAATTGCCACTTATGTCCCACATTTTGGGGAGCAGGGAGAAATCAAAGGATTTTTTGCACTGATCAATGACCTCACGGAGCATAAGAAGACGGATGATGCCCTGCAGGCAAGCGAGGAAAAAATAAAAAACATCTTTGCCTCAATCGGTGACAGCATTACCGTCACTGATTTAAAGGGAAGAATAATCGAATGTAACCAGGCAACCTTAGATTTGAATGGCGTTTCCTCTAAAGAAGAAATACTTGGCAGGAATGCTTTCGACTTTATAGCTACCAAAGATCGTTCTCGCGCAAAAAGAAATCTGAAAAAGACTTTAGAACAAGGTTTTTTGAAAGATGCAGAATATATTCTGCTTGATCACCATAACCGTCAGTTTCCAGGCGAACTTTCTGCTAGCGTGGTTAAGAATGCTTCCGGTGAACCTGTCGGTTTTGTGGCAATAACCAAAGATATATCCGAGCGAAAAAAAACTGAACAAGCTCTGAGAAAGAGTAAGGATTTAAATACTATCCTCCGAATAAGTTATCAAACATCTCAGATCCTTGACCTGGACAAAATGTTGAAATTGGCTTGCCAGGAAACAGCCAAAGCATTAGAGGTGGATAGATGTGCCGTTGTTTTAGTCAGCGAAAAAGAAAAAACAGTAGTTGTCAAAACAATATTTATTAAAAACCATCCCCACCCCGATGTTTTAGGTGAAAAAATCATCCTTAAGGATTTTGCCAATCTAAAAAAAATGTATAGAATGGATAGCAAAGACCACAGAATTCTTCACGTGCCGGTGATTGAAAAAGCTTTTTTATCCAGAAAAGAGAAAGAATATTTCAAAAAAACAAAGATGAAATCTCTTTTAATTGTTCCCATAGAAATCGGCAAAAAACTTTTGGGCTACCTTTCTGTGGGAACTATGGAAAAAGAAAGGGTTTTCACTGAATCTGAGATCGCCCTTGTTCAGACCTTAGCCAACCATTTAGCAATCGCTATAGAGAATGCAAAATTGATGGAAATTGTGCATCAACACTCAGAGGATTTGAAGGTGCTTTCCACCCAAGTTATTAAAGCCCAGGAGGAGCAAAGGAAAAAGATCGCCGGGGAGCTTCACGATGAGATCGGTCAGCTCTTGACCGCCATGAAAATAAATATAGATTCCTTGGAAAAAGAGCTCCCTCCTACCCTACCATCTACTAAAGAACGGATAGATGATTTAAGAAGCATTTTGAGTCAATCCTTAGAATATGTCCGAAATATGACTCAGGAATTAAGACCGACCATTTTGGATGACTTCGGTCTTGTTCCGGCATTAAACTGGCATATCAATAACTTCGCCAAAAGATATGAGATAAATGTGCAGCTGAAGACTAACAATTTCAAATGTCGCCTTCCCTTTGAAGTCGAAACTATCTTGTATCGGATCGCCCAAGAAGGTTTGAACAATATCGCCAAACATTCTCAAGCAAAAAACGTTTTAGTTTTATTAGAAATGAAAAACTCATTCGCTTCTTTGACAATAAAAGATGATGGAATTGGATTTGATGTGGAAAAAGTCTTACGTAGACCTAAAGATAAACTCGGGTTCGGGCTTTTTAGCATAAAAGAGAGGGTGAACCTTTTGAAAGGAACATTTAATCTTATCTCTAAGCCTAAAAAAGGAACCAGGTTGGAGGTTAAAATCCCCTGCCCGGAAAAAACAAGAAAGGAAAAAACTTATGGACAAAATAAGGATTCTATTAGCTGATGATCATCAGATCGTCCGCAAGGGAATTTATTCCCTTTTGAAAAACTACGATGATTTAGAGATCGTGGGCGAAACCAAGGATGGGAGAGAAACGGTTAAGATGGCTCGGGAATTGAAGCCGGATGTGGTCCTGATGGATATCGCTATGCCCATTTTAAATGGCTTGGAAGCTACCCGGCAGATCAAAAAGACCGATCCCAAGATTAAAGTTTTGATCCTGACTATTCATAAGAACGAGGAATACGTTCTGAATGCATTGCAAGTCGGTGCCTCTGGGTATTTAGAGAAGGATACCGGAGTGGATGAGCTCTTAAATGCCATTCATTCGGTTTATCATGACAACTCTTTTTTAAGTCCGGGAATTTCCAAAACAGTCATCGATGCTTACCTGCTCAGGGCTTCCAAGGCTAAAGAGTCAACAGTTTTCGAAACCTTGACCAACAGAGAAAGGGAAGTGTTACAACTTATCGCTGAGGGATTTACCAATCGGGAGGTCGCCAAACAGTTATTCATTGCGGTCAAGACCGTGGAGGCTCATCGCGCCCATATTATGGGCAAGTTAGATATTCACGATATCGCCAAACTGGTCAAATATGCTATAAGAAAAGGGATGGTTGATCTGAACACTTAGCTTCATCCTGAATATTGTAAAATTTGACAAAAACCAGAGCGATATTACTAAGTTATAGAGGTTGGAATTCATCCAACCCGAAAACGAAAATTGGCTATAACGGTCGGAATCCATCCGACCCGAAAAAAAATCGTCATAGGGGTCAAAATTTATTTGGCCCCCAGCAGATCAAGGCTTCTCGCTTTTTGGCGGGATCCACCTATGGCGGAAAAGCCTGAAATTACAAGGATTTATCCGAAAAGAATCCCCTAACCTCGCTTTGGTGACGGAAGACCAATTTCACCGCCCACTTAAGAAAAAATATGCCGAAGTTCAAGTTTTTGGACGATGTAGCTATTGCGGATGTAGCTTTTGTAGCTGAAGGGAAAAATTTGGAAGAGCTTTTTTCCAACTGCGCTTTAGCTACTTTCGAGGTAATAGCTAATACTAAAAAGGTCGAACCGAAAAAAAGTGTAACCATTAGTTTAACTAACAAAAATTTAGATAGGCTTTTGTTCGATTGGCTTTCCGAGTTGATTTACCTTAAGGATTTAAAAAGGATGATCTTTTCAAAATTTGATATTAAGATTTCCTCACCTAAAGCATCTTTGGAAAAAGAAGGGGATGAATATAAACTCAAAGCTAAAGCCTGGGGGGAAGGGATAGATTATAAAAAGCATCAGATCAGGATAGATGTTAAGGCGGTAACCTATCATTTATTTGAAATCAAAAAAGATAAAAACAAATGGAAAGCTAAGATAATTTTAGATGTTTGAGGTGATATTATGGAGATGAAAAAAATTCAGGAAGGGATCTGGGAAATACCAACAACAGCAAAAGAGGGAATGAGGGTCCCAGCTCGGATTGTGGCTTCAGATAAATTGATTAAGGAAATGGATCAGGGGGTATTTAACCAGATTACCAATGTGGCATGTCTTCCCGGGATTCAGAAGCAGGCCTTATGTATGCCGGATGGTCACTGGGGATATGGCTTCCCTATCGGGGGGGTGGCGGCATTCGACCTAAATGAAGGGATAATCTCTCCGGGTGGAATTGGCTTTGATATTAATTGTGGAGTGAGAATGATGCGCACCGATTTAACCTATGAAGAGGTTAAACCTAAAATGAAAGAGTTGATGGATGCGCTTTTCCGCTCAGTTCCGGCTGGAGTAGGGTCAACCGGGTTTGTCAAGCTCACTGCAGATAAATTCAAAGAAGTTATGGTCAAAGGGGTCCAGTGGTGTGTGGAAAATGGTTATGCTTGGAAAGAGGATGCAGAAAGGACCGAGGAGGGTGGAAGAATCCCCGGGGCTAATCCAGCTAAAGCCAGTCAAAAAGCTCTTTCGCGCGGTATGGACCAATTAGGGACTTTGGGCTCAGGGAATCATTATCTGGAGATTCAGGTGGCGGAGACTAATAATGTTTATAGTCCGGACCTGGCGCAAAAGTTCGGCTTGACCAAACCCGACCAGGTATTTGTTATGGTGCACTGCGGATCCAGGGGATTCGGTCATCAGATTGGAACAGACTATTTGCGGATATTTGAAGAGGCGATAAAAAAATACAATATCAAGGTCAACGATAGGGAATTGGCCTGTGCTCCTTTTAATTCCCCTGAGGGGCAGGACTATTATCAGGCAATGCTCTGCGCCGCTAATTCTGCCTTTGCCAATAGGCAATTGATCCTACACCGAATCAGGGAAGCCTTCTCCCAGGTGTTTCATAAGTCCCCGGAGGAAATGGGGATGCATCTGGTCTATGATGTGGCACATAATATCGCTAAATTGGAGGAGCACAATTTCGATGGGCAAAAAAAGAAAGTGATTGTGCATAGAAAGGGTGCCACCCGCTCTTTCGGACCTAATAATCCTGCTGTTCCTCAAATTTATCGAGAGGTGGGTCAGCCGGTGATTGTGGGTGGTTCAATGGAGACTCATTCCTTCCTTTTAGTGGGAACAGAGAAGGCGATGGATTTGACCTTAGGCTCAACTATGCACGGCGCTGGAAGAACTATGTCCCGAATGGAGGCGAAAAGAAGGGTGAGAGGAACGGAGCTAAGGCAGAAGATGGAGGAGAAGGGAATAATGGTTAGGGCCGTATCTATGCCCGGTCTGGCTGAAGAAGCCGGGATCGCCTATAAGAATATTCAGGATGTAGTGGATGCTGTAGACCGATTAGGGATTTCCAAAAAAGTCTTTGAGCTAAGACCGATTGGGAATATTAAAGGATAGTGCATAGAAAACGGTAAACGGAAAACAGAAAACAGATAGCTTGGGTCGGCAGGGCTCCCAGCCCTGCTTCAAGCTTTTTCAGAGTTCACTGTAAAAACATTCACATTGAAAAGGTTTATTTCGAACGAAAGGTGATTTGAATGGATGAAAAGATTATCAAAGTTTTGAAAGAATTGGAGAAGAGAAAAGAAGAGGAACTTAGTGCCGGGTTCCCCCCGGAAAGAAGATTGAGGAGTATACCATCGGAGACCGGACAGTTTTTGAATATCCTGGTCAAAGCGATGAAGGCAAAGAAAATCTTAGAGATTGGGACCGCTTTGGGATATTCTACCATCTGGTTAGGGGAGGCGGCTAAGAAAAATAAAGGCAGAGTTTTTACTTTAGAATGTAATTCGGAAAGTGCTAAGTTGGCCTGGGAAAACTTAATTAAAGCCGGGCTGGACAAAGTGGTTAAAATTGTTTTGGGAGATGCCCGGGTAACTTTGAATGAAGTGAATGAAGAGCTCGATTTTGTCTTTATCGATGCGGAGAAAAAGGATTACATCGCCTATTTCGATAAGGTTTTCCCCAAGACCAGACCCGGTGGCTTGATCGTAGCAGATAATATCATCTCTCACGCCAATGAGCTGATCTATTTTAAAAAGCATATAGAAGAATTCCCAAACGTGGAGAGTGTAACAGTTCCTATTGGCAAAGGTGAGCTTTTGATTTATAAAGTAAAATAGGTCTGGAGTGTAAAGCTTTAGCTTTACCTTGATAAACCTAAAGGTTTATAATCCATTTCTTAGAGAGCGACAAAAGATTTGATGACAATCAATACCGGGGTAAATAGATTATAAAACCTCATCTATTCGAATCGATTTAAAAAATATGCTAAACAAAATCAAATTGGGGGTTTCGACTTTTCTTATAGGGAAAAAAGATTTCGATTGGTTCTTTGATCAGATTAAAGACTTTCCCATAAATTATATTGAATTTAAAACCGATTCCCCCAATTTCCCTCCACAAGAACTGAAAGATTCGGATATTAAAAATATTAAAGATAAACTAAAAAAAGCTAATTTAAAACCCACTGTCCATGCTCCCATCTACGATGTAAATTTAGCCAGTTTAAACCATAAAATCAGAGAAGCTTCAATCAAAAGCATTTTGGAAAGCCTTTATTTTGCCCAGAAAATAAATGCTGAAATTCTAATAGTCCACGCCGGACATCTGCCTAAAGATTATCCCGAAAGATTCTTCCCTTCCGCTTATGAAAGCGCTTTAAATAGCTTAAGACAATTAGCTCAGGAAGCAGGAAAATTCAGAATTTTAGTTGGCTTAGAGAATAATGCTAAAAGTAAAAATTATGTGATGATTAAAGGGAAAGACGAACACTTGTCTTTGATTCAAGAAGTAAATTCATCTAATTTAAAGATGGTTTTAGATATTGGACACGCCAATCTTTTTGGCGCCTCTTTGGAAGATTACCTGACATCTGTTAGCCCTTATCTTTGCGAGATACATCTCCATAACAATTTTGGTGAAAAGGATAATCATTCCTCTTTAGATAACGGGAAAATCGATATAATAAGTCTAATTGAACTGATCAAGAAGTTAGACCTTTCTATTCCGTTGATTTTAGAGATGGACAAGATGGAGGATTTTAAAAAGAGCTTTGAGTTTCTTGTGAAGGAAAAAATCCTCTCCGAAGATTAGCTTAAACTACTTCCGTCGTAACTCAACCTTCAGGGTTGAGATTGCTGGAGTGTAAAGCTTTACCATCGCTTTAGATCACTTCCAGAACATTTCTATTGGGGTAGGGATTGAAGCTAGGCCCCAACAATAGTCGATGTTAAACTTTAATTTTTATCGAAAAATTATTTTAAAAAAGCTTGACAAAACTAAAAAATCTCCTTAAATTGAGATTGAGAAATCGATTGAGCAAAAAATGAGATACTTGGCATTATTTTTGGTCTTACTGCTATTTCTCGCAATAGCATTTGCTCAGGGCTCCGATGACCCGGGAATGCCGGATACAGTTTATTATGCAGGTGCTGGATGTCATTCAGGCGATACCTTCTACATTTCAGCACTCCAAGGTCTCCATGATGTCTATATAGACTGCTATGTTTGGACAGATAATGATGTTGCTGGTGTGAACTGGCCTCAAGTGGATCGATGCTATAATAATGTTTCCTATCCTACATATCTTGATCCAATCAAAAATACAGAAACCTTAGTATTCACTGGAACTCTTTTGGAAAGTGCAGACGGTAAAATATTGAACTTAGGTGGAGTTCCGCCCTCACCGACTCCTCCCTATTTCATGTTGGGGGCAGTGAAGTATACCGGTGCAATGTTTGGTGCACCAGGTGGCGTGACTGCTCATTTATGCTTCACGGTTCAGGATACAGGCTGTATCTGTCTGGATACGTCCGCTATTTTCTATCCATCACCCAACAATTTTCCCTTAACTTTGATCAGAACCGACGCAGTTGGTTATGTTCCGATTGTTAAGCCTCAATGCTTCCATATAGCGAGTCTTCTGTTTGGGGACTGTAATAGCGATGGAAACATTAATCTAATTGATATCATACTTCTGGCAAATTATATTTTTAAAGGAGGAACAGCTCCTAATCCCTTGCAATCCGGAGATATGAATTGCGACGGGAAATATGACTTGGTGGATGTGATTAAGTTAGCTCGATATGTGTTATTTGGTGAACCTTTACCGTGTTAATCGGTAGGACAGGTTTTCAAACCTGTCAGAAAAATGTAGCGGAAGGCTTCAGCCTTCCATAAATCAAATGGAGGTCTGAAGACCTCCGCTACAAAACCGGTAGACCCACCTTGCCCCAAGGTGGGTTTTAATTTGCGATTCCCACGTTGTGGGCAACGTCATATTGTGTGAAAACCTTTATTTTGGTAGCCTGCGAAATTGGAGCGTTTAATTTCTACAACTTACGCAACCTAAAGGTTGCGGCTACCACTCATTCTTAATGAGTTTAAATCTAAATTGGGCTGGAAAAAATAGAAATAAAAAAAGAGGGTGTAAACCTTGGATGGGTAGAGGGGGGCTAGGAACTACCCAAGGCAACAGGGCACACCCTCTTCATTCAATTTCTGTTTTAAATATAGATAAAGCCTAAATTTTGGCAATCGGGTATTATCCGTATTTTATATTATCCTCGCATTTAAATAGAACCCATTTTGACTGAATTTATCTTGAAGACTTTTTTATCCAGGGAAAAAGAAAAAATCTTAAAAAATTCCTCCAGAATTACTCTAATTCTCACACCAGTAATTTAGGATCTTCACCTTAACGAAGATAAATCTTTTCACTTCCCAGATTCAATCCGCTTTCACAATGCAATCTAAAGGACAAATCGCCACACATTGGGAACCACCTTCAATCCCTTCACAATCGTTACACTTTTCCAGATCGATGATATAAATATCCCCTTCGGAGATTGCCGCATTCGGGCATTCTAACAGACAGAGCCCACAGGCAGTACAATCCTGGGTTATCCTCATCCCCATATAAAAACCTCCCCAAACATATATTTTATACGACCCAAAAGACCAGCCCTTTGTTTTCAGGTAGACCCATTATAGACTGTATTAAAACTATGTTTTGAAGTGGTAGCCTCAACCTTTAGGTTGCGTAAGTTGTTGAAAATAAACACGAGTTCTTACGCTCCAGCAATACTAAGGCGCTATCCGATTAACACAGAATCTGACTTGAATCTTAAAAAAACCCCTCATCCAATTTTGCCTTGGAAATCACCTTCTCCCTTGTTTTCATATCTCTGTGTTTCAGCCAATCCTCATATAAATAAATCTTCGTAGGAATAGCAAAAGGGGATTGAGGAGAAGTCAAAATCGCCTCGCCCGCCTCTAACATCTGAATCTCGGTCCCTAAATCTGAGATATCGTTTTTTGCAGAAGATTTTAAGATATTTCTATCCCTCTCATCTGCCAAACCTAAAATAAAAAGAGTATTGAATTGAGATAAAAGCTCCTCATGAATCAACTTGGGCTGTTGAGTGATAGCACAAAGGCCGGTCTTGAATTTTCTACCTTCTCTGGAGATCTGGGCAAATATATTAATATCCTGCTCCCCCTTTTGAGATAACACCCTCTGCGCCTCCTCCATCACAATCAAAACCGGCAATAGCTTTTTGAATTCAATAGGATTTTGATACAAATTCTTATTATAATTTAAAACTGCTCGGGCTAAAATCGCTGAGACTAAAAGCTCCTCCTGTTCGGACATATTAGAGGTGTCAATTAAGACCGTTTTGCCCAATTTCAAGTCATTGATCACATTATTGGTAATTGAAAGACTCGAATCTTTATGAACAAATGGCAATCTCAAAATGTGTTCCGCTCTTCTCTGAATAACCCCTAAGGTTGATTCGAAAAATCCACCACCTAACGAGATTTGCAGAGACAATTCTTTCAAAGGAGTCAGATTCACCTTTTCCAGCCAATCCTTTCCGAACAAAGACCACAAAGCATACAAAGCCTCTACCTGAGGCTGAGTGAATCCATAGATATGTCTTATATCTTTTATCTCGATCTCCTTGGAGCTGATCTTCAATTTATTATGGGGACCCTTCAAATCTCTGGAACTGTAAACCCTCAATCTTTCCGAAGCCAAAGGGTGATCGATCAACCCCTTATAATTCGGGTCTCCACCCCCATCATAATATTCTCCATGCGGGTCTAAGATCAACATCCCGTATCTTCCCGATTCTAAAACCGATCCAGCCAGAACCTTCATCAGATTGCTCTTCCCCATTCCGGTCGTAGCGAATATGCCAATATGATAGGGGAATAAATCTCCTGAAATGCCGATGGGAAAATCCAAAACCTTATCTCCAGAACGCAAATGACCTACCTCGATGTCTCCTATATATTTTTTCAGGAAAACAAAATCTGAAGGTTGAGGTGTTTTGACTTTAGAAAAGTGAGCCGGCAAGGTCTTTGGTTTTCTGAACTCCTGGTTTTTAACATATCCTAAAAGATTACATTTTCCAATCTTGAAAAGCCTTCTTTCCTTTTCTTGAAACTGATAAGACTCCTCTTCCCTATCCAGAAGCATCATATTCCCTGCAGTCCGGGAGGCCCAATCCGGATCAGATGCTTCCACCCCATATGAAATATCCACCACCCTAAGGTAAAACGGGAGATTTTTATCCTCATCCCAGGCAACTAAAATATCCCCCAAATTCAATTCCTCCTCATAGAAGGTCCGAAAATAAATTTCAGTAATACTCTTACCAATTATTCTACCTTTATAATCCATAAAAAATCCTTCCCCAGGACTGACGGGCTTGATAAATCAAGCCCCTACAGATTTTGCCTCAATTAAAAATGCTAGTATTGTAGGGGTTCGATTTATCGAACCCGCAATAAGTTGACTAATCATTCTTTAAATCCAGATTCAAAACCTCATGAAAATCAGAAAACAACAAATCCCAATCTAAAGTTGAAATCCCCTTTTGCAAAGCTTTTTGTTGAAGCCGGTATCTTAAGTCCTCAATCTCGCTTGAGGTTATTCTTACATGATTATGGATAGCGGCTAAAGGATAGGGATAACCTAAAACCGAAGGGTCTGAAGCTAAATTGGACAAAACCGAAAAAATCGTATCAGGTAAAATCTCATCCTCTCGGTTCACATCCACTCTGAATGCATAATCAGAAGCCTTCTTCAATTTAGCCACATAGATAATCCCGAACCAATTAGGATTTTTGAGTGAACAGTCAAAATCCGAAAGCCGACAATACCATTTCCCTTTTCCATACAATTCTTCCGATTTTTTTACCACCATAGGGATTAGAGGAGATTTTTTACCCCAGTAGAGGGTGGAGGTTTTGGTTATCCCTACCAGATGGATATTTTTCTTTTTTGCCTTGGAAGTCACATAGGATAAAAAATTATAGGGAGGGACAATGCTTGCCCTCAAAGAACCATCGACCAAAAGAAAATCATCCGGATTCAATTCATCTAAAAGCTTCAAGACCAGCCTCCATTCCTTAAAAAGCCTTAATCTATCTAAAATTTTATCCAAACCCGGAGCTTCAGTCGGCTCCTCACCAACCAATTTCGAATAAGCCCCAAAATATTTCTCTTTCAAATTCCCCAAAGAGACAGTCTCTAAAGATAAGCTTGAAAATTTTTTTTCGACCCTTTTCCCTTCCTGAAAGATCAAATAGCCCGCTCGATGCACCCCGATAAAAAATGACCTCCCTTTAACAATCGTGGCCGAACCCCCATCCACTGCCGCAATTTTGACTTCAGGTTTCGATTCATAAATTTCTTTGAAAGAAAACTGGTCCAAATCCTTATCCAAAACCAAAGGTTCTTTTTCTTCTTCCTCTGAATCGATCTCCACATAAGATGGAGACTCCCTTAAAGCCTCTTTAATAAAATCACAGGCCCAATCGATCTTTTCATCCAATTTTTGATCAAAATCTAACATAGAAACTGTCTTTCCCTTCACTCTTTTTATAAATATAGAACCTGGATAAAGGTCCTAATACAGTTATCTCTACTCACGCCAAAGTTTATTATTTCATAATTTTCATAACAGGACTATTTTCGCGTAGGGGCGGAGTTTATCTCCGCCCGGGTGGTAAGGGTGGAGACAAGCTCCACCCCTACGCGAATCCTCTTGAACACCAGTTATACATTGTTTTTAAAGTAGGGCAACCCTTCAGGGTCGCTTCATTTTTTGCATGGTTAAAGCCATACCCTACGACTCCACTCACTTTAATTTTTTTTTGGAGGTCTTTTGACCTCCGCCTAAAAGCCCTCAAAGAAACTTATGTCCCACAATCCTCCAGACTTCTCTTTTTTTGACCAGCTTCAACTCTAAAGGAACGCTGAATTCAGCTGCCTTACCATCTTTTATTTTTTCACCCTTCAGAGTCAGATTCACCGTGGCATCATTTCCAAATATCTCTATCCTTTTACCTAAAAACCCGAGATTCTTAACTTCACCCAAATGGGAAAGATCCTCTATAAGTTTTGTAACAGCAGAAACTCTTTCCTTCTTATTCCCCGAATAAAGAGAATCTAATAAAGCTTGATTTTTCTCGTTGATCCCGCAGGAGAAATCTTCTAAAAGATTTTTGATTAAGACGATATCATCCGGTCTTTTTCTTCCCACACAGCCTGTAAAAATCACCAATGACAAAAAACCAATGACAAAAACGATGCGAACGCATCGCAAGATAATATTTTTTTTCATAAGTGCTCCTTCTTAAATTCTTCAGCCAATTTTATTCTCTTCGCCATCGAAGGATGAGAATGAAAGATAAATTCTATGATTTTATTGGGCTGATATTCGGCTAAGTTCTGAACTGTTAGCTTCTCCATAGAGGAGATGAAAGCATCCGGTTTTTGAGTAAGCTCCAAAGAAAAAATATCCGCTTCCCTCTCTAAGAAACGTGAATAAAGATTTGCCCCGGGCAGAAAAACAAGGGAAAGAATAGAAAAGACTAAAGCAATCAAAGGGAAGCCGGCAATATCATCTATCCCTTTTAAATTGAAATATCCTGAAGAAGAATTAAGAATCTTATAGACACAATACCAACCCAAAAAACTTAAAATCCCATTGAGAGATAGCCCTTTCCAGATATGCCTTTTTCGAAAGTGACCTAATTCGTGACCTAAAATAGTTTCGATCTCATCCGGGGTATAATTTTTCAAAAGAGTATCAGACAAAATAATTCTTTTAGTCTTACCCCATCCACTCAAAGCTGCATTCCCTTTTTTTGTCTTCTCTTCCAGACCCCATTTGAATATCCCTATCACTTGTGATTTTGACTTAAAAGCCAATTCCAAAAGCCTTCTTTCCAACTCCTCATCTTCTAAGGGGGTAAATTTAAAAAATAAAGGCAAGATTATCAAAGGAAAAAACTTGGAGAACAAAATTAAAAGTAATATAAAAACAACCGTAGCAATAAACCACCAACTCAAAGGAAAATTTCTTAATAGAAAATAAAGTATTTCTACTACGATTAAACCGATCACAAAACTAACCCCTATCCCTTTTAGGTGGTCCTTTAACCATCCTGCTAACTTTTGGTTAGATAAGTTAAATTTGTGTTCTAATACAAAGCCCTCATGAAAATCTAAAGGAAAAGATAAAACCTCATAGATGACACCAATTATGAATAGATATAGCATTACCAAAATCCAGGGTGAGGAGGTATAGTTCAAAGAAAAATCCCTGATTCTGGCAGAAAACCCAAGGAAAAGTAAAACCAAAATAAATAAAATCCCGAGGAGAAACTCACAGATTTGAATCCATCTGGAAATCTTATTATATCTTTTGGCTTCTCTTTGCCTTTCCTGATTGATCTCTGCTATGATCTCTTCTTCCATTGAGGTTAAGTATAAAAACAAAAAAAATAAAAAACAAATATTTTTTCCAATAAATGCCTTCACTTGTCCCAGAATAAAAGTGGATAGTGGGTAGCCCTGGGTCCTAAAACCCAGGGCTATTTATCTCTATAGGTCACGAGCAAAACTCGTTGCCTATCGCGTTGACATTATTGGGGCTGAAAAACACGTAGGGACAGGTTTTCAAACCTGTCCTGGACAGACTGGAAGTCTGTCCTACCTAAAGAAACAGAGGCAATAAAACCAAGGTGAGGGTCCCAAGCATTTTAATTAAAACGTGTAGTGATGGTCCGGCAGTATCCTTGAAGGGGTCGCCAACAGTATCTCCGGTTACTGCCGCTTTATGAGCCTCGGAACCTTTACCTCCGAAAATCCCTGACTCGATCAGCTTTTTAGCATTATCCCAGGCTCCTCCGCCGGTATTTAAAAGCAAAGCTAATAATATCCCTGCAATGGTGGCTACCATCAGATAAGAGGCTACCGCTTCATAATGTAAAGTTACACCAACGATCACGGTGGTAACAACCACCAAAAGTCCGGGCACAATCATCTTTTTCAAAGCTGCTTTGGCGCAGATATCGACACATTTGGCATAATCCGGTTTGACTTTCCATTCCATAATCCCAGGATTTTCTTTAAATTGTCTCCGGACTTCGTTCACTATGCTATAAGCTGCGTCCCCCACAGCTCTGATAGCCAATGCGCTGAATAGAAATACCAGCATAGCTCCTATGAATCCACCTACAAAAACGGGGATTTTAGAAATATCGACAGAGAAATGCTGGATCCCGGTATATTTGATCACCTCATCCATATAAGCTCTAAATAGTAAAAAAGCGGCTAAGGCAGCGCTCCCAATAGCATAACCTTTGGTCAAAGCTTTGGTGGTATTTCCGCAGGCATCCAATTTATCGGTTCTCTCTTTTATAGTCTCGGACAAACCGCTCATCTCAATAATCCCACCGGCATTGTCGGCAATGGGACCGAAAGTATCCATCGCCAGAATATAGGCGCAGGTTGCCAGCATCCCCATAGTGGCAATGGCGGTTCCATACAATCCTCCACCAGGAAGCCCGCTGGCTTCTCCGAATCTGTATGCGAAGATCAATGCTAATGACAAAACAATAGCGGGCAAGGCAGTGCATTCTAAAGCCACTGAAAATCCAGTGATGATATTGGTGGCATGTCCGGTTTGAGATGCGGCGGCAATCGATCTGACCGGTCTATGAGTTGCGCCGGTATAATAGATAGTTATATAGACGATTAAAAGGCTGGTTATAATTCCGACCAAACCCGCATAGAAAAACCACATATTACCTAACATAAACTTCACTACCAGATAGAAGAATATAGCGGCTAAGATGGAAGTAACAAAATAGCCCCGATTCAAAGCGGTCATGGGGTTTTCCTTCTCATTGGTCTTAACTACCATCACCCCTACCATAGTGGCGATTAATCCAAAAGCTCTGGCTACTAAGGGGAATAATATTCCGTTGACCCCAAAATATGGAAATAAAGCCACCCCGATGATCATCGCCCCGATATTCTCTGCGGCGGTGCTTTCGAATAAATCCGCACCCCTTCCCGCACAATCCCCCACATTATCCCCGACAAGGTCAGCTATTACTGCTGGATTTCTGGGATCATCCTCGGGAATTCCAGCCTCAATTTTTCCGACTAAATCCGCACCCACATCCGCGGCTTTGGTATATATTCCACCGCCTAATTGGGCAAATAAGGCTACAAACGAAGCCCCGAAGCCGTAACCTACGATCAAAAATGGAATCTCTTTAGGATGAAGTCCATACCCTAAGGTTAGATACATCGCTGTAACACCGAATAAAGATAAAGCTACTATAGTAATTCCAGAGACGGCACCGCCCCTCAAACAAATTTTCAGAGCGCTGTCCATACTTTTGGTAGCTGCATTAGCTGCTCTCACATTGGCTCGGATGGAGACGTACATCCCGACGAAACCAGATAGACCAGAGCAGAAAGCACCAAAAAGAAAAGCGATCGAGGTCTTAAAGCCGAGTTCGAATTTATCTAAAGATATATAGATTCCAAATATTATGATGGCAAGAATTAAGGCTAAGGCTCCGATGGTGGTATATTGTCTTTTTAAGAAGGCATTCGCTCCCTCTTTAATCGCCTCAGAAATATCTTGAAGCTTTTTCTCCCCTTTCTCCTGTTTTAAGACATACCAGGTGAGATACCCAGCGAAGAGAAGTGAAAGAAAGCTTATGGCTAACACTAAAGGAATGACCATAACTTTTTAACCCTTCTGTTTTAGTCTTACCCCAGCAAGTCCGCCAAAGTCGGATCCACCTCTTGCCAAAAGGCTTTACGTTGATACCCGGTAACACAAGTTGTCTTCCCGCTAAAAGCGGGATTACCACCGATTGTGACAATCGGTGATACCTTACTAACTCCGCCTATAGGTCACCCCGCCTCTGGCGGGCATGATTTACACTCCAGAAACAATGTCGTAGTGCGACACTTTCAGGGTCACGTTTAGGGTCCAGGTAGCAGAGGTTTTATACCTCTGCCCCGCCAAAGGCGGGACGCACTACTCCAGCTACCTTGTCAAAAAACATCTCCGCCTGTGGCGGAAAGGACTAAAATATAACCAAGTAAAGTTTTTAGGCAAGCAATTTTTTCAGGGCAAAAAAGATTTTTTTAGTCCAAATCGCAAAAGTTCACATAAATGCGAGGTAACCTTGGACCATCCGGGTAGGGGCAGGTTTCAAACCTGCCCCTACCCGTGGCTCCATAAATCCAAGTGAAGTTTCAGACTTTTGCGTATTAAAATTGAAATATATTTCAAAAGATGATTCTATTCAGGATGTCCGCAAAATTCCGACAAATTAAGTGGAGTATAAAGCTTTAGCTTTATCTTAGGAAGGAAAGAAAATATGAACAAATCTTTCTCGCCAAAAGTCAAGAGATCGGGGATTTTCTGGTCTATTTTGTTTGTTTTCTTTATCTCTAATTGGCTGTGGAGTAATAATCATGGTAGTGCGGCGGGGAATTCCGCCATAAACGGGTCCGCCTTCGGCGAACTTGCCCCTTGCCCCTTGCCCCTTGCAACTTATGAAAAAGACAACTATTTCGAATCCCGCCATAGAGCGGGACTGAAAGAGATCTTAGAGAAAAGAGCCACTTTGCAAAACTCAGGTTACACCTCTTTAGAGATTTTAAAATGTCGTTTTTCTCGGCTGGGATTTTTACCTAGAGAAACTAATTTCCCTCCCCGCCTTTTGGCGGGGTCCGCCTATGGCGGAAAGGGAGGTATCCCAGCAAATCCTTTTCTATCTTTCCTTGAAAAAAATCAAAGGAGTGAAATCCCCTTTGACCTTTCGGATTTCCAGGTGAATCTGGAGAACTACCCTTCTACCTTCGAACAGACTTTACCTTCGGTTGTGGTTTTCAAGAACAATAGCTTCTTGATTGTCTGGAAGGATGAACGAAATGGGGATATGGATATCTTTGGACAAAAACTCGATTCATCAGGGATTTCAATTGGAAATAATTTGAAGATTGTTTCTGACTCCGCCTCAGGTGGATTATATCAGGATCAGCTTTTCCCCTCCCTGGCACGGATCGGTGATTCCACTTTTGTTTTGGTCTGGATCAATGGCTTCAAGCTTTCTTTGTATGCTCAAATTTTTCGTCCCAATCTTACCCCCATAATTCCCCCGATCAAAGTTGTAGAAAATGGGACAGCTCAGACCATCTGGTCACCAAGCGTTGCCGCTTTTTCCGATTCCACCTTTATTGTGGTTTGGTTAGATACCCAAACCGGGTACAATATCTATGGGCAAAGATTTTCTTTCTCGGGAACTCCTATGGGTTCGAGCTTTAAGGCCAATGATAGCCAGACCGGAATAAGACTTTCCCCTGCTGTAGCTACCAATTCAGATGGCTCTTTTGTCATCACCTGGGAAGATTACAGAGATGTTGATGCTGATATCTATTTCCAGAGGTATAATTCATCCGACACTTCAATAGGTCCCAATATACTGGCGAACACTGATTCAGCTTCTGAGGATCAATATCAGCCTGGAATAACCTTTGGAAAAAACGGGGATTTTATGATAGTCTGGGTTAATACCAAATCAAACAATGAGGATATTTATGCTCGATTGTTCAATCAGTCCGGGACTCCTCTTAAACCGGATATGGAAGTAAATACAGATCCAGGTGCAGCCCCTCAATGGGATCCAAAAATAGATTCCGATTCTCTTGGTTATTATATCGTAGCCTGGGGAGATTATAGAGATGAACCAGCCATATATGTCCAGAGATATGATACTTCAGCTACCCGTCAGGGACCAAATCTCAAGATCTCTGATCCGGGGGTTCTGGGGAACAAACAGAAGGTTTCTCTTTCGGTGAACAGAGATGGGAATTATGTGGCTTGCTGGGAGGATAAGAGGAATTCCTCAACTGACATCTATTGCCAGAGAGTTAGCTATAACGGAATTTTGAAAGGGACTAATATAAAGTTGAATAAAGATAGTTTAGGGGCGATGCAGAAAACTCCAGCATTGACCACGGATTTATCTGGGAATTTTATCGTAGCCTGGGAGGATTTTCGAAACGGTCAGTCGAATATCTATGTGAAAAAATTCAATCCGTACGGACAAAAACAATTCGATGATCTGAAAGTCAATGACAACTTGGTCTTATCTCCTCAAGAATTCCCCGATGTATCAGTGGATAGCACCGGAAATTTTTTGGTGGTGTGGCAGGATCAGAGAAATGGATTGAATATCTATGGTCAACTTTTCTACTCTTCCGGAGCCTCACAGAATAAAAATTTCTTAGTGAATACCAGCCCTTCTTTTACCTCCTGTCAAACCCCCTCCTGCGCTAAGGCGCCCGGAGGAGATTTTGTAGTAACCTGGTCAGCAAAGGATAGCCTAATCAGGAATGTCTACGTTCAGAGGTTTTCTAAGAATGGAACACCAAGCGACTCTATGCGGAAAGCGAATAGCGATAATCAGAATGTAAGTCATATTTATCCCAAGGTGGGGATGGATAAGAAAAGCAAGTTCTTGGTCGCTTGGTATGATGAAAGAGATTCCCACAAAAGGATTTTTATGCAGAGGTATGATTCCTCCGGAACTCAAATCGGGAGTAATTTCTTTTTGAATTCGGATTCCACCGACCCGGGCAAACAAAATTTTGATTTAGGGATGAATGAGAATGGAAAATTCGTTTTAGCCTGGGTTAACTGGGCTTCTAAGCCAAAAATTTATGCTCAGATTTATGATAGCTCTGGAACACCAATCGGGACCAACATTTTAGTTACCGATGATACTAATAGTTTTCCTGTAGGTGTCAAAGTTTCAATTGATACAGATAGTTTTTTTGTGGTGGTTTGGACCGATTATCGGGAGGGAAATCCCAATATCCATTATCAGATATTTCATCATAACGGTTCACCCAAAGGGGTAAATACTCGACTTAATCAACAAAGTTTAGCTATCCAGAAATCTGCGGACATATCTTTGGTCAGAGGCTTCATTATTTCTGCCTGGATGGACAATAGAATAGCCGGTCATGGGTTTGATATTTTTGCCAACAAAGTTACTTATAGAACAACAGAGGTTAAAGAAGAAGAAAACCCAGAAGGACTACCTCTAACATTTGAGCTTTATCAGAATTATCCCAATCCTTTTAACCCCTCCACCACCATTCCCTTCCACATTAGTTGCAAGTTTCAAGTTTCAAGTTTCAAGACCCCCATCCACACCACCCTCATCGTTTATAATATTCTGGGGCAGAAGGTGAGGACTTTAGTGGATGAAGATAAACTGCCAGGGGAGCATAAAGTTATCTGGGATGGAAAGGATGATGATGGGAATGAGATTTCCAGTGGGGTGTATCTTTATCAATTAAAAATAGGGGAGGAAAGAAAAACCCGCAAGATGATCTTGATTAAATAGCTTTATGTGGGAGTAGCGAAATGCGAAGCGCGAAGCGTCTTGACGACATCTTGACGACTTGTTTCGCGTCTAATTTCTAACCTGGTAACACAAGTTGTCTCAACTTGTGCTACCTAACGCAGACCCCCGCCTCTGGCGGGATTTCCGTTTCACTTCAACAAGCTCTGCTACTCCACTTTGAACATGCTCATCACAGCATCGACAGATCAAATCAGCACGACTTTTGTAGGGCAAACCTTTCCCCCGCACATTGCGGGGGATCTGCCTTAGGCATGATAGGTTTGCGATAAAAAGTCATGGTAAAAATTAAACTTCAACCGCAAGGCTTCTGCCGAAGGCAGATCCCCGCCAGAGGCGGGGAGAAGCCTGGCCCTACTCATATATAAAACATAGCAATGGCATCTTGTAAGAAATGGGCTAAGACCCCGGGGATTAAACTTTTTCTCCAGATGAACAAAAGGGAGAACAAAAGCCCATAGATTCCGGTCAAAATAGTTCCACCCCATCCTTGATATAAATGCCCTAAGCCAAAAAATAAAGATGAAACCAAAACAGTTAACCACCAATTCGAAAGAAAAGAATTTAATTTGGTGAGTACATATCCTCGAAATCCGGTCTCCTCGCAGATTGCCGCAGTCAAAGACATCAAGATCCAGAGGAGTTTATCCAGAAAAGTCTTAGGTAATAAGTATTTTATTTCTTTAGTCACAGATATGTGAAACAGGGAGCCTAAACCGACAAGTACTATATTGGCAAAGCCTAAGAATAAAAGCCCGATCAAAAGATTCTTCCAGCTTAAACTTTTCCAACCAATCGATTTTAAATCTTCCTCTCCCCTCTTGAGGACCAAGAATATCCAGAGGAAGATCAGCCATTCGACGATCATAGTGGGGAGATAAAGTTGAGTCGCTGGGCTGGTCAAACCCTGCGGAATCTGGTCTTTGGCATTCTGCATTACCACATAAGACAAAAAAGGCCAGCCCAGCAGAAGAAAAATTAACAAAATTGTAGTAAGTAGTGTGTTTTTCTTCATACTCGAGTAAACTTGGAGTGTCCCGCCTTTGGCGAAACCAATAGGATAAAGCTTCTGCCGAAGGCAGATCCGCCTAAGGCGGAAAAGCCTTATACTCCAGATCCGTTTTTTGGAGTGTCCCGCCTTTGGCGGGACCAAGCCACCTCATTAAAAAATATTGATAAACCCCCCCTTCTCATCTTCTATTTTGTAGGCACATATTGCAAGATGCACCAACTAATGACCGGGCTCACGCCAAATAATTACAATATAGTCATACAAGGTTTTTAAGCAAGAATATTCTTTCCCCGCACAAAACTTTGCGGAATAGGTCACGAGTCTCGTCTTCACCACCTGCGCCCACCCCGGGCGGAGATAAACCTCCTCTCCTACACATACTTTTAGGCGGGAGAATCTATTTCTGAGGTGAGGATGAGGTGGTCTTGCGACCTGCGACTTGACTCTTGCATCTGTTTTTTTGGTCTTGACCCTTGACCCTATTTCCTGAGGTGATAGCAAAGTGACAATGAGGCGAGTGTAAAGTTATTCCCCACACTTCGGAAATAATTTTATTACCGTCACTATGAAAAAGAAAGAGACCATTGTTGCTTTGGAGGATAGTCATTCCATAGATAGTTATAACGATCTTTCTCTCTCCTCTTCTGGTAATTCAAAAAAGAAAATAAAAAGGATCAGATATTTGAATTGGGTTCAAGGGAGAGTCGATTTTGTTCCGGCTTATGAGTTGGAAATTGATGATGAGGAAGTTTTAAAAAAAGAGATGGGGTTGGAAAAGGAGGTGCAACAAGCTATGGGCCGGCTCAATTTTTTGGAGAAGAAATTTATCCAATATTATTATTTCGAGTGTTTATCCTATGAAAAGATTGCGGAAATTTTAAATAAAAAGCAATATAAACTGCAACGAATCCATCGGAGAGCTTTGGATAAGCTGAAGATCATCTTGAAAGATTTTGTGCGGGAAAGATTTCAAATCTCTTGTGATCCTGAAAAACCCGAACCAGTCGAGTCTGTGTGGCCGGGATTAAACAGAAATTGTATTTTATGTCAGAGTCCGTTTAAACAGGAAATAAATCTTTTGATCAGGGGCAAAAGAAAAGACCAAACCTGGAAACCTCTAATAAAATTGCTTGAAGAGAAATATCATCTAAAGATAAAGACGCCCCAGATTTTGATTGGTCATCAGAAGAATCATATGGTGTAACTCTCCGCCGAAGGCGGATCCGCCTTTGGCGGAAAGGTTTTTCCATAAGAGAGTTGAAAGTTTGATAGTCCCGCCTTTGGCGGGACTGTTTCCAAAACTGGAGGAGAATGATGGAGAAGAAGGTGAGTAAATTGAGAGGAGAGCATTGCATTAATATTTTTGTCTCCTACGAACTAAAGGAAAGGATAAGTCAATTAGCGCAAAAATATGACCGAACAATGGCGGATATTGTGCGTACTTTAATTAAAGTTGGAATTCCGGTATTAGAGGGGCTATCCCAAGCAGAGGAGCAGTTGCTTTTAGATTATCTGAAGGTGATCAGAAAAATAAGAAAAGTTAAAAAGATGGGGATGGATAGCGAGGAAAATGACCTTTCGCCATAGGCTAATCCAATTCTTCAATACCGTAACTCAAGGCTTCAGCCTTGATAATATCAGTAGGTCGGGGTGCCCCGCCAAAGGCGGGACTGCCCAACAAATCCTATAATGTCGGGTAGCTTCCCTTCGGCTTCGCTCCCTTCGGGTCTGAGCCTCAGGGTCGAAGACAGGGCAGTGAGCTTGTGCTTCGACTTTGCTCAGCACCCTGATTCTATTGAAGGGTCGAACTGCGCAACCCGACATACTAATCCCATTAAAACAAACAGGCGTAATGTTTAGAAGAATTCTAAGTTGTAACTCAAAGCTTTAGCTTTGATAATGTCACCCTGAAAAGCTGAGGTCTATTTCCTTGTAAATCAATAGCTTACCTTTATTAACTTAAAGTGTTAATTAAAGTTCAGCAGAAAGATGAATCGAATAACTATTTTTAAGAATCTAAAATTCTTGGTTGATTTTATCGCATTTTTATTTAATTTACGTCTAGTAGAAGAGGAAAAATCCGTACCGCCTTTTACGGCTATCATTCTGGGCTCCGCTTTCGGCTGAAAGGGGAAAAAATGAATTATCTTTTGACAGGATTGCCTAAATCTGGCAAGACCACAATTATTAAAAAATTGGTGGAAAAGTTAGAACGACCTAAAGGGGGATTTTTCACCGAAGAAATCAAAGAAGATAATGTGCGAGTAGGATTTTCTATCAGAACTCTTTCGGGCAAAGAAGGGGTTTTATCCCATAAGGATTTCAAGAGCAAATATCGAGTGGGAAAATACGGGGTCGGAGTAAATGCTTTAGATAAAATCGGGGTAAAGGAAATTGAGGACTCTTTAGAAAAAGGAAAAATCATCATCATCGATGAGATTGGAAAGATGGAGCTTTTCTCTAAAAGATTTCAGGATGTGGTGTGGAGAGCTTTGGAATCGAAAAATCCAGTGGTGGCGACAATTATATTTGTAAAACATCCTTTTGCCGATAAGGTTAAAGAGAGGAAGGATGTGAAAATTTTTGAAGTGACCAAAAAGAACAGAGGGGAATTAGTGGAAGCTTTGTTAAAAGAGCTGGAAGGAGAAAAATAAAGGAGGACAGGTTTAAAACCTGTCCTCCAGCGATCTAAACCGAACTTGTAGGGGCTTGATTTATCAAGCTTGGCACCGGGGGATAAATCCTCTGCTAAGCATGAACGAAGACGATTTTTGTTTTATTTTTGGCTGAGGGAAAATCGTAGGGGGTTCAATTGAACGCCCCCACCCTACTTCCCGCATTAATATTTTGTGTAGAGGAGGTCTTTAGACCTCCATTAAAAAATGTAGTGCGCGTTCCGCCATTGCCGGGATTAACCTCGTTTAAGACCCGCAGCCAAGCCTTCACACTTCGTCCTGAGCTCAGTGTCGAAGGAGGGTTTGGCAAAAGAGGTATAGTATAAAACCTCTGCTACGCAATCCTGAAAGGATCGCACTACGATTTTAAGGAAAATCCATTTGGAGAGGGTAATTCCTATCCCCACCCATTCCACTCTTTTTGGAGAATCATATAACAAATTACTGTATACAATCTACTGTTGAGTCCATTTTGTCTTGACTATTCTGTTTAGTTTATTAAATTAAATGTTAATTTTAACCTGTCAGGCGATCTGACTTTCAGCAGGAAAGAAACAAAAATTGAAGGGATCGCATTTATCCTTACTGAGGGGTAACTTTCAGAGTGTCCAAACCTTTGGTCCCGCCAAAGGCGGGACATTCCAGAATGAGCTGGATAAATCAAACTGCACCGAGGAGGGAAAATATGTATTATGAAGAGATTTCTCAACTGGTTGGCAATATCCCATTAGTGAAGTTAAATAGGGTAACTGAAGGTAGACGAGCTTTGGTCTTAGCCAAGTTGGAGTTTTTAAATCCCGGTGGAAGTGTGAAAGATAGGATGGCTTTTTTCATGTTAAAGCAAGCTGAGAAAAATGGAGAACTCAAACCCGGTGGAACCATTGTGGAAGCAACTTCGGGTAATACCGGAGTAGCTGTGGCCATGTATGCGGCTATCAAAGGTTATAAGGCTATTTTTACCATTCCGGATAAGATGAGCCAGGAAAAAATAAATGTTTTAAAAGCTTTCGGAGCGCAGGTGATCGTTACCCCCACCGATGTTCCCCCCGATTCCCCGGAAAGCTATTATGAGGTAGCCAAAAGAATTACCAAAGAGACTCCGAATTCCTACTTGGTGGGGCAATATCAGAATCAGAACAATCCTTTGGCGCATTACCAAACCACTGGTCCGGAGATTTGGGAGCAGACTCAAGGTAAGATAGACTTTTTTGTTGCGGGAATAGGTACCGGAGGAACTATGTCTGGAACAGCACGGTTTCTTAAAGAGAAAAAGAAAACGATCAAAGCCATTGCCGTTGATCCGGAGGGCTCTGTATATTACGACTACTTCAAAACCAAAAATCTAATAACACCTCACCCCTATTTAGTCGAGGGAATCGGAGAAGATATGCTCTGCCAGACTTTACACTGGGATGTAATCGATGATGTCGTTCAGGTCACAGACAAAGAGGCTTTTTTGATGGCAAGAAAATTGGCTAAACAGGAGGGAATCTTTGCGGGTGGGTCCAGTGGAGCTGCGGTTTGGGCTGCTTTAGAGGTGGCTAAAAATTTGGATGAAACCAAGACCTTGGTGGTCATTCTGCCGGATTCAGGCACCAGGTATTTAAGTAAGATATATAATGATGATTGGATGAAAAGAAATGGGTTTATTCCGGAGTAGAAGTAGGTCAAGCATGGCGGAGCCTGCTTGACCCAAAAGATGCGGAATTTACTCTTGACAATGTTTGTCAACCAGTCCTTCGGACATGGTAGACCTACGCAACTTGCTCTATAAGTTTTCGGTGTTATTATCGTATTATTATTAAAATAGGAAAAAGGAGTAGAGGTAGATTCAGGATTGTTTGAGGGATGGTTTTTCTTGGAGACAAGATGGATAGGAGTGTAATCTGAACCTGCAAATCTATTACCTAAATATCTATAGTTTAATACTTATTGACACAACACATTTGAGAGTAACAAATGGCTGAGCCAATCTCAACAATCATCGCACTAAACATAATTTCTTCTTTCCTTTCTGAACTTTCTAAAAAGGGTATCAAAAAGTTATCCTCAGAATCACCGATAAAAAAGGCCATTTTGAAAACATCCGATCAGTTCAGAGATATAGAGAATTTAGAGGACTCTCTGGAAAAATGGCTTGACATGGAAGAAGTTCGAAAAGAGCTAGAAGAATTTAAGAAAGGCAATAGGGATGTGCCGATTGGTAACTTGAGTAAAACCATGGTTGAAAAAGTAGGATTTTATTATGGTGAAGACTCCGCTGTAAAGACAGAAGAAATCCTAAATAAGTTTTTCGCAAACCTTAATGAAGAATATCTGAAATCAGATGAGGCACCGATACATTTATCACGTCAATCACAGAGAATAGAACGCGAACTCTTAGCCCGGATAGATGAAAAAGCAGAGGAGGAAAAAGGTGCTTTTCGTCAATTCGCCACGGAAATGGATAAGAAGCTGTCGCAAATGGCAATGGCCAAAGAAAGTGAGGAAAAGTATGAAGGCCTTTACGCCAAACGCATAAATGAAGTAAAGGAACTCCTCGACGAAGGGAAAATAAAAGCAGCAGAAAAGTTGAGCCTTTCTATACTAGATGATGTCCAAAAAGATGAAATACCCTCAAGAGAGGCACTTTTCAGAATTTATACGAATTTGGCCTGTTGTGAATGGGAATTGGACAATAATGATGTAGCTGTAGAATATTTTGAAAAGGCTTTTGATGTCTTGCCGAAAGATAAGAAAGCACGGAGCAACTACGCAATATCTCGAATGTTAAAAGGTAATCCAAAAGAAGGTCTACAATATGTTAATGACGTATTAGAAGAAGACCCTGGTAATCTGCAAGCTCTTAGCGTTAAGGCAATCCTTTTAGCTGAGATAGGAGAACTTAAAGAAGCCACTTCATTATTTAATGAAAACTGCTTATTAAAATTACACTCTTGCCTTACCTTTGCTCAAGTCTTCTTAGATGCAAAGGATTTTGAAAAAGCGAAACAATGTCTAGATCGAATTAAGAGTTATTTCAAAGAAACGCCTGAAGTTTCTTTTCTTTATGGACAGGCTCTATCATCTCCTGTCTTGGAGAGAATACAAAACAAGCAGATGATTTCGTGGTTAATGGATGAAACAGGCAGGGATGCTTTAAAAGAGGCACATAAAAGTTTTTCTAATGCTATCGAAGGTTTCAGATTATATGAAGTAAATAGTAAGTTAAAAATAGCATTATTAAATCGATCTGCCGTTAGCATAGCGCTCAGTGAAAGGAACAAAGCTATACAAGACTGTGATGAAATCCTACGAATGGATGAAAAATATATTCCTGCCTTGAACAATAAAGGGATTGCATGTCTTTCAGCCGGTGATTTTGACAGCGCTATTGAGAGTTTTCAAAGTGCCCTTGACGTAGGAGGAGAGCCTTTTGACTTCGTCCCTAAGCTCTGTCACGCCTATTTGGCAAAAAGAGTTCCTCAAAAGATCATTTCTGTAGTGTCAGAATATTTTCCGAACGAGCAAGACATAACGGCAAATCTTGAGATTTGCTTCGTTCTCGCGGAAGCATACATTTTTCTTAAGAAATATAATGAGGCGGAATCGCTTATCAAAAATCTCGAGGCAAAATATGGAGAAGAATCCTCTGTATTGTGTTTGTCTGCTCGACTAAAGAAATCTTTGAGTAATAAAAAAGAGGCTGAAGAACTTCTGATTAGAGCCATTGAAAAAAGTAAGAATGGTGACCGTCAGCGACTAATCCTTGAGTTAGCTGATCTCTACTATGAAACCAAAGAGTTTAATAAAGCGTTGCCTTTGTACAGACAAGTTGTGAGAAAAGACTTTTTGAACAACGCCTTAGAGAGATATGTAGCCTCGCTTTACAATTCAGGTGAGTTAGAGGAGTGTTTTAATCTATGTAGCTCGATAAGGCAGAAATATGGTGTAACTGAATTTATTTCAGAGATAGAAGCCACAATACAGGAGGAATTGGGAAATCTGCTGGATGCTGAGAATCTCTACGACGCTCTCTCCGAGAAGTATCCGGAAAACCCACGATTCAAAATGAAATTAGGGATAATATATTTTAGACAGCAGAAAGAACAACAGGCATTGTCGTTGTTTGAGGAAGTTAAAATCCAAATCAGTGATGGTATTGCCCTGGCTACTATTGCCCAGATTTATAACGTAGTCGGTAAGATAGAAGAAGCGATTAAGATTGGATATGATGCTCTGACTCTTAAACCGTGTGATCCACGTGTTCATCTTGCATATATTGGCTTGTTCTTCTTCATGCCTGAGTCAGCAATGCCGAAATTTTTCACCGATAAGGTAAGTGAGGATTCGGTGGTTACACTAAAGAGCAACGGTCTACAAGAGGTGCGGACTTTGGTGGCTTCGGATTCAGTGGATCCGACAAAAGGTGAACTTTCTACTCTTTCTGGAGTTGGGAAGGTGCTTCTGGGTCATAGGAGGGGTAATGTAGTCGAATGTGAGTCAGGAATTAAGACTAAAATCAGGTATGAAATTCTTTCTATTGAAAATAAATATGTTCACAAGTTTAGGGAAGTTTTGGGTAATTTTCGAACAAGCTTTATTGAAGAGAAAGCTATAGAGAGACTGGAGGTTGGAAAGGACTTAAAGGAGATTCGCAATTTGGTAGACCAAGTAGAACGCCATCAAGCCGCTGCTATCGGATTCTATCGGTCACGGAACCTTACCCTAGGCACCCTTTCCAAAATAGTTGGCAGAAATCTCTATGAGACATGGGCAGGACTAATCGGTGATCCGGATCTTTGGATTCGGTGTGATTCAGGTTTACTTCAAGACCAATATCAAGAACAACAGTTTGCTGGCACTGAGCAAAACATTACCATTGATCTACTTGGCCTTTTCACCCTTGCTGGTCTTGATCGATTAGACCTGTTACCGAAAATGTTCAAGAATATTTATGTGAGTCGATCAATCAAAGATGAAATAGCTGATATTGAACAGCATCTTCAAGCGTTCGCGGCAAAAGGATACACAACAGTCTTTAAACGTGATGACAAGTATTATCGGGAAGAAATTACTCCCGAGACATTAGAAAGAAATCTCACTTTCCTTAGCAAAATACAGCAATTCATAAAAGACAATTGCGAAATCACTGGTGTCAAGCCCCCATTCAGCACCCAAAGAAGGATTTTAACAGAAATAATTGGGCACTCGTCTGCAGATTCGATTTTTGTCTGCAAAGATAAAAACACCCCGCTTTATAGTGACGACTTGTTCCTACGAAAACTTGGACAAAATGATTATGAGATAAGAGGGTTTTCGTCTCAGAGTCTACTTAGAGCTGCCTTTGAAAGAGACTTGTTGAGCAGAGATGAATTCCACTCGGCAATAGAGAAGTTACTTCTAAGTAGTTACAAATATGTTGCTATATCCGGCGCGTTTCTTCTTTACATTGCTGAAAAAGTATCTTTTAACCCTTCGGACGAAAAAATGTATCGAGTTTTAAGAAATATCGAGTCACCTGAAACTACGAGCAGTTCTGCTTTAATCGTGTTGGGAGACTTCATTAAAGGAATTTGGATCAACGTGAAGCTTCTACCGACAAAGCAACTGTATTTAGACATGGCATTACAGGCTCTTACGAAGCGAAGAAGTATCACAAAGCTTTTACCGAGATT